>Ga0126338_10001361_pt1 | contig 15708 bp, 11 predicted proteins | sample OrbCmetagenome_2_FD_92529 | JGI IMG/M metagenome (GOLD analysis project Ga0126338, IMG submission 92529) | Coral microbial communities from Petempiche,Puerto Morelos, Mexico - Orbicella C C metagenome | ecosystem: Host-associated > Invertebrates > Cnidaria > Coral | place: Petempiche,Puerto...
CTCCCCATAAAGGCCACTTTTCTCTGTCCCCAAGGTGGCTGTAGTGGGGAGGTTTGACTGTAGTATTAGATGAGTATAAGATTTTTTTAAAAAGTCCCCTAATCAGTAATATTATTGAAGAGCATCCCATCCGGGAGAGCAAAATACTCCAGCTGCTTCTTTTTATGGTAACTGGAGTAATGTTTACGGAAGATTGAAATACTAACTTTACCTGCAAGGCGCACTTCTACAGTATCTGACCCCACCGCAGAGATGCACTCGTAAACACCTTCATCTCCTAGCTGAAGACCTTTCTTGAGCTCAAAACTTGACCAGTAAGGAGTGTCCATCTTACCAGGTGGCTCATAACTACTGCTGTTTCTCAACCATAGCAAATCAGTCCTATTGACTCTGCCAGCTGGTGTGACTGTGCAATTAAATAACAGAGACTCGTTCCTGTACCTGATGATCTGGTTTTTTACAGGACTGACTATTTCGACAGCTGGCTTAACCTTCCCTAACCCTGCAAACAGAAATAGAACTAAAAGGTGACCATGCTCAAAGGAAAATGAAGATTTTGATCTGCAGGCATGAGTTGGCTTCAGATTGATTGGCTTCAGTACCCACCCAAGTTAACTAACACCTGCCACTGCACATGAATTCTTTTAATGTATTTATTCTGAAATACAGCAAATCAATTAATGACAGGTCCCTCAGGAATCTACTATTTCATTTTGTTCCCCTTGAATCTAGTGTTTCTTTCGACAGCTCTGCCTTGAGAAACACATTTGAGATTACCAATCAAGAAACAAAATTAACCGTTTCTCTCAAGACAAGACATTATTAAAAGTGTTTATTATTAAAGGGAATCCTTACTAAAAGAAAAACAGTTTTGTTCCAAATCACAAGTTGGTGTTTGTGTGAAATAATTTGCCAGTTTGAAGTCAATAATAAATACTCTTTGCATGTTTTGAATGCTAGGCATTTCACTTTACAGCATTTGTATAATTAGTATAATCGGTGAATGGGATTGTAGTAATAATAATAATAATAATAATAATAATAATAATAATAATAATAATGGCATTTCGGGCAGTATATCCACAGGGTCGCTCTTCGCCTGCCCAATGCTAACTAAATTGTTTACAGAATCTACATGAACTTCAGCTGTTGCATGAGTTTACAAGCACATTTTGTTCTACCCAACAAAATTAAGGTAACAAGTTCTTTGCAAATTAGGTAAGAGCTTAATTACAGAGGCTTACATTTTTGAAAAATTTGGCAGTTAAATGTTACTTGACATTGCTAAATGGCGTGTTTAAAACACGAAATGGTTAAATGATGAAATGGCGAAATGGTACGAAAGATAAGAGCCAAAGTTATATAAGATATAACCACTCCAATAAAAGTTGCAGTTGTTGCCCAATTTATTCTGTTTGGGGACAGAGCATTTGATTTTTGAGTTCAGGGGGTGTGGACACTTTCTTCTGAGGAGGAAATGTTTTTCTGCATTGGTACTTGTAATTGTTTTGGTTACTACTTTACCACTTTTCCCATGCTTATTTGCATAAGATTTCCTTCTCCTAATTTTAATAATAACGTCATAGCCGCTGCTTGATGGTAAACATGAGATAAACAAATCGTTTTCTTCCGAAGTCAAAATTAATGCCACCATTTCGATCACGAATATCCTAGGCATCTCAAACCGTGCCCTGTTAACAGAGAGAGACTGGCATCCAAATTACCCAAAGGTCCGTGGCGGAGAATTTGTGGTGCTTACCATTTAGCAAAAAAATCCGGAAATTTCGGTTCAAAGTCAAATGGAGCAGTAGTTTTCCTGAAAATCAGTTCGGAAATTGTAGACTACCTCCAGAGGTAATCCTCTTTTGCTGTTTCAAACAGAACGACAGAAACTCCTTACCATTTGGTAAATTTTCCAGTTCCCTGTCTCTCATCAGCTGAAAAAAAATTATGAGAAATTGAATTGCAAATGGTGGGCGCAATCCATTCAACTAAAATTTCCAGAAATTTTGGTCTGAAACTGAATGGATCGGTTTGGTCCAACAGGAAAAGTTTCGAAAAAATCGGTCCACCTTTCGAGGTGGACCACTTTCCTTGGTTGGACTAGTCCAATCAAAATGGACCGTTCCATTTGACCATTCCGGTCCATTCTCAATCTCAGTACCTCGCTGTTCGGTATTTTCCATGTACAACATGGAGGAAAACAATTATCATTGCAGCTTTTATGGATTATTAACAGTGGATCTATCAGCATTACTCATACATTCATGTGCAGTTACAACAGGTCCATAGCTGCTTTGCAAGCCAAGTGTATGTTTCAGCTGTTAACGGCTCTTAAAGATGATTAATTTCCCGAGAGAATTTGGAATGTTTTTTTTCGTCATTCGAAAGTGGTGTTTGAACTCATACAGCAAATATCTGGGAGCGGTCTGCTCAAAATAACCCGTTATACTGGTTAAATTACTACGCATGAAACAGCTCACACAATATTGATATCCCCGTCAAAATCATCATCTAGCTCTAATATGAGCAACAGTGATCCAACACCTCCATTTTAAATAAGCGTGAAACTCGTTTTGCAAGTGGAATAGAACCTACCACGATCCATTTGATGCCACGAAATTTTTGAATCTCAGCCCAGAAATTTTGGTTGAATGGATCGCGCCCAAAACGCGCCATCTCGTTTGGTTGGTTTGTTGATTTTGGAAAAACCCTTACCATTACTCAACGGTCATCCCAACTGGTTCATTCTGACAAATGGTAAGCACCCTAGATGTTTCTTTTATTTGTCGGGATTAATCTACAGAACAAATTCGGCAACAGATGGAGATTTCATTGGCTCTTATCTTAAGCTCTTATCTTTAGCACCATTTTACCATTTCGCCATTTCACCATTTCGCTATTTCAACATTTCATGTTTTAAACACGCCCATTGCTAGAAGCACAGAAAGCTAAGAACTCCATGCTACATGGTTTGCACAAATCTACCAGGGCCTCCTATGAAGGTACTCTTGGGAGTATGTCCCCATCCCAGTTAGGAGTGCAAAACAAGATCATTTTGAGGTGATTTCAAGACAAACATCACAACAGATCAGGCATGGGCTTTCATATTTATCTAGTATTTATGACCTGTTTGAGTTTTTCAGAGAAAAAGCTTGAAATCGAAAGCAACTATGACGGCGTATTTTGACAGACCTGGTCCACGGAGGGGGTCCATGGACCCCAGCTTGTACAGCCTTTTAGCCAGCTTCTTCAAACTGGCTGGAACTGGAAATTTGACCATGACACACTGCGTTATGATATCCTAGAACAAAATAACTGTTTTTCTGGCGCCAAAATAGGCATTGCAGTAGGTTTTGTAGCTTTTGTAGAATTCAGACAATTTAGGAGATTTTCTCAGAAATTTGTAAGTTGCTTCAATGAAATTCAATATCAAGAGATGACAAGAAGTCATTTATAAAAACAGATGAACGAACGAATCAGGACTTCAAAACCCTAATTAGGCCCAGTCCAAACATCACTCTACCAGAGATTCCAACCCCTTTTGAAGGAAAATAGGGAGACTCTTTCAGTGCCAAAGGTGGCAGCCTCCAGGGGGGTCTGGGGGCATGCCCACCGGGAAATTTTGCAAATATAGGTTTTCTCAAATGCCTTTTCCTGCATTTTGGAGCTGCTAAATGGACTAAGACTGCTGGCCTGATGAGTCTGCACAACACGTGGTGAGAGAATGGGTGAGATAGTATGAGAAGAAAGTGTAATGTATCGCAAAAACGTACTTAAGATTAGCATTTTTCCCTTGTTTTCACAATTTTATAATAAATAAGGAGAATAAGAATCAGGAGAGCGGGAGGTAACACATCAAATCAGGAGCCTCCCGATCAAATCGGGAGGGTTGGAATCTCTGCTCCACTCATGTGGCAAACCAAACTTGATTAAGTTCGACTTTAAAGGAACTTTGGAGCGATGGCTGGTTCAGACGGCGTACTTGCGTCTAACTTAATTCGGGAAGCCAATGGTAACAATTTTCGACGAGAAAATATGCATTCTGAATTCAAGAACTCGATCTGTCCAAACAGAAAAGCTGTGACTAACATTTTGTTAGGAAGCAAATTCAAACTCATGATTCAGTGTTTATTTATGTGTTTAGACAGGTTTTCTCCCGGTTAATTCGACTTGTTAAAGGGAAATCTCATAAGCTGGGCTATTATCGCAAAGAAAAAGCAAAAAATGAATTTCCGCTAAAGAAACTCGCTTTATACAGTCCAGTTTCTCATATAAAATCGAAGGCATATTTTGTTTCTTTATTTTTAGCGACAACTTTGAGCTTCATGCATGACTGGTCATGTCACTCAATTTTGAGCCGATCACAAGTCCCGTTATATGAAAAATACATTACAGTAATTTATGCATTAGGTTTGACACATGAGGAGAACGCCGTATGAATCAGCTGCCGCTTCAACATTGCATACTGCAACAGACCCTGCAGAATTTACTGTTGTTTGCCGCACCAAACCTAACCTGCTGAACCAAACTGATTCAAACGCCGCTCCTCCGCCATACTCAACTCATCAGTTAGGCTCGGCGCATGAATGGAGCAGCGTTGGGAACGGGCCTTACGCCCGGTCCTTCAGGCGCAGACCTCAAGGCCCGGTCCTTAAGGCCCGGTCCTTAAGGCCCGGTCCTTAAGGCCCGGTCCTTAAGGCCCGGTCCAAACTCCGATCCACTCACGTGCTGAGAAGAAGTCATTTATTAACGAACAAATCGGGACTTCGAACCCCTAAATCTTGTGAAAAATCGAGACTGCGAGACGCACAGAGCCGCTAATGAACGAGACTGCGAGACCCGTGAAATTCGACTAAAATTTTGATGTTGTTGAAGGACCATTCACCACCCCTAATTAAGCTTAAATTAAAATGCAAACTGGTCAAGTTGTACGTTTGCATTTGCTTTTAGCATTGAAAAGCTTTTCAACAGTGAAGTTCGCTCGAGTAAGATGTTTTAAACAATCATGAAAAGAAAAACAAAACAAACTTACGAGTTCCTGTTTATGCAGAATTGAAATTAGCTCGTACGAAAACATTGCAGTTTGAACTTGTTTCACTTCGCACCGCTTCATAAGGGCTTTTTCAGGACTAGAAAATACAGACTTTAAATTCTTACCTATCCAGAAGACTATTAGCGCAAAAGCTGTTCTGGTGAACCACCGATTACGACGATGAGATGGTAGCATATTCCATAAAATTCAACATGCATGAACAACCGAATATCGAATACACTTCTGATCCGAACGCACGGTTTGTTCTGGTTTGTTCTCGCGTGCACAACCTTTCTCGGAATGTCACCCGAACGGGGGTAGGGTAAGTAGAAACACTTGTTACCCAAGCGTTTTTGTCCAATTTCTGGCTATCTTTTAACGTTCTGATTTCTTTGAGATCTTTTACGTGAAAGGTATGAAGTAACCTTAAGTGATAAGATATCAAAACTTTGTGCAAAGTCACGGGAATTTTAGTGGATGCATGCCCCGAGTAATCCGGAAGTACGAAGTACGTGGGTTGAGATAAGTCCGTCAAAACACGTCATTAAAGATATAGGTCGAATGACCATGAAAAAAAAAAATGACCAGTTCAATATTATACACAACAAACAGAAGGATGATTAGGCAATTAGTATAGGTAATCATACGGTTTCGAGTTCAATTTGGAATTAATTTGCACTTGTGAGTTTTTCAAAAAGCTGCAATTGCACGAGCGGCTTCGGCTCGTGCAATTTCAGCTTTTAGAAAAACTGACAAGTGCAAAATAATTCCAAATTGAACGAGAAAAGCCCGTATGATTACTATCTTTATTTTTTCCCTTTATATATTTCCACTGTAAAATCTGGTTGGTCTGTGCCAGTGAGTTTTCATAAGTAGCCTTTTGAGGCCACATTGTCCAAGAATTTCTTTTACATGTAGAACACAGTCAATACGTGTATTTTTGTAACAAGAGGTATTTTCATTGTCCAAATGTCAAAAAATCAAATGCGTACATTCGCACTTATATAAACAGATTTTTGACATGAATGACTCCCATGCAATTTTGTGTTAAGCATAGTTTCAACGGAGAGGAATGCGGCATGGCAAATTTATAAAAAGATATCCCCGCAGAGACAAAATCCAGTGTTACCTAGTTCCTAAAGGTGATCGCACACCATTTTAATATTTCTGGAAGCCCCCCCCCCCCCCCTTCCTCCGCCCCCAATCAATGGTCCACCCCTAAGCTCAATTGAAACTCTCTGAAGGGTAACAAAGCGGAAAGAGTAAAAAAGCCATTCAAACAAGCAAATTCACAATATTGCACACCGAGGTCGGCTAAATCTCTTCTGACTTACGCAACAAAACGGCCAAACCCACAGGAAGTTATAAAACGTTTTCAAGTTGTACTGAAGAGACATCCGAGGTAGTTGTGGATGTAGCCTGTGTATGAGGTCTGTTAAGTGGTTTTAATATTCACTCAGTAAAATCACCTGCCGGAGCAGCAGTTATAGCTTCGCTGCCAAGCGCAACAAGTAAGTAGCATTCAGTTGTAGTTAAATGTAAGGATGAGTCTGTTTCACAAGGCTGTCTTCTTTAGCTCTAGTTTATAGACACCGTACAGTGCAGCGCGTAACGGCAATGTACAGCATGCTCTCTACATTATCCCTCCAGCACGGTTAAAAACAAATGAATGTCACGCTACGCGAGCGCAAGCATAGTACATGTAAGTGGCTGCTTTCAACTTTAGCAGCACTTTCGCTATAACGATTCCCTCTAATTCTACAAGGAAAAACTCATGTATATCAGTTCAAACATTAATTATGTTTTTACAAATTAAGATATTAGTAAATTTGTTTTTCTTTTAACACAACTCAGAAACATAATCGGCAATTAAAGCGAAAATAGAATTTTGCCTTTGGCATGAGAACCATGAGCAACCACATAGTTTTAATTTTCAGTGCAGTTTACACTACTTTGCATGGGTTTCGTTTCCCTGAATGAGAGCCCGGCGATGTCCGAACGGAGAAGGTGACCAATATTCTTACAGAAGAAGAACAATAATTGCGGTTCAAACAAATAGATATTCAAAATATTAAAGTTTTATTTTTTTCCCACAACTCATCAGTCATTCATCGTCTGGTACACTCACACACGATAATCATTCCATGCGAAGTGAACATAATATTCATTACTGTAAATTATGCGGTATATATGGCAACGAGGCGAAAAAAATTTTTTTTTTTCCACAAATTGAGTAATTACACATTTCTAGCGAGCATATTAAGGTTCCGCATCGTTTCAAACCAGCGCATGTTGTCAACACGTGTTAAAAGCACTCGACGTGCAAAAGCAACCCCAGTGTGTAAATGTTATATTGGGTTCCCAAGGATAACCAACAGAAATGCAAATACGATCGATCCGCACAAAAGCGTAAAAGCGCACGCGATCCAATGCCGGTTGGTATTGTGGGTACTAACATGAGAAAATGAGGGGTCACGCGATGGAAATCTCGAACTCATAGTCTAATTGCTAAATATAAAAGGAATATCAAAAGGAACAGTGAAATATGTTTCTTTAGTACATGGCTGCGTCTCACAAGGACTGGGAACCACAGAATCCACGAATTTGATTGGCTGAAATCGATGTTGAAAGCGGTCTAGATTTTCCCCTCTAGACCGGCGGTCTTATTTTGCGATAAAAAAGTTGCAAACTAAAATACAAAAATATTGACTTTTTTCCTTCTAAAAATATTAGTAAAAGTGCCAAAAGGTTGATGAGAAAAAAAAAAAAAAAGTAAAGAGACCGAGCAATTTTTTGGCAGATTTAAAAATAAGTTCACCTCATCGCCGTTCGCAAGCAAACTGTCAGCTAGTACAAACCAGTTACATTAAACAAATTGAATTTTTCTTGTTTGGCTTATAATAAACTTCTTATTAACCGAGCTTAGTCGGTCTGTATGGGAGAATCTCGACCTCAGTCGTGTGTAAAGACCTCACTGCGTTCGTCTGTACTCACGACCTCGGTCAAGATTCTCCGATACAGACCTCCTGCTCGGTTAATAAGAGCTAAATAAATATCGTATCCATAACAAAATTTTCGATCGTGATTGGTTCTCCGCGCGCCTATTTGTCACGTAATCGGCGCGCGATCATGTGGGTGTCCAATTACAGATATCCATATTACAAATTTTTTGATTGGATACCTGTAATTGGATACCCACGTGATTTAACACGTCAATTACGCGCGCTCTAATGGCTTCTTTCTCATTTTTTCCTACAGTTTTTAAAGCATATGGAAAGCGCTATTGCCTTTTTGCTCAAACGAAATTCTCAATAGACTTTGTCAATTTCAAAATTTGTTATAGATACGATTAATTAGTAATTGTACCTCTACTCGTGTCCTACAATTCAGGGAGTAATCGTACTCGTAATTTCAATAACTATTACATAAGGCAATCTCTCCGTGTTCCTTGCTTTTATCACAGTCTTGAGTAAATCCGACCTGAATACTGGACTGCACGTATCACATTGAAGAAATGGGATCAGTGACGCAATATCAGCAACTACAACAACGTGTGCAAGTTTCAAGGAAAAGAAGTAGCGAACAAGGTGACAACGAATGTTCAGAGCCAAGTAAAAAACCAAAAGAAAAAACAGCTGAGACAACCAAAGCTGATTTGGAAGATGGAGCAAACATGTCAATACAAGTTGAACAAGTAACGTTGTTATCACAGCAGTATATTTCTACTGAGGTATGAAAGGTTCCTTCATTGTTTTTGTTGCGTAATAATTCAGTGTTCTGCTGTTTTTTAGGAGAGAGAGAGAAGGGCATGCTCCTTTGAGTGAGGGGATAGTGGCGTTTTCTTGCGTGGGAAAGACGATTTGATATGGGCATCTTAAGAAATAAGAGGGAGAAGATCAACTGGCTGACTGACTGAATGACTGACTGTCTGACTGACTGACTGACTAGTAGAACGACCCACTCAACGACCGACCGACCGACTGACTGACTGGATAGCTTGCTGGCATAAATTATTTATTACAGTTCAGAGATCCACACAAAGGGTAGAAGGTCATGTTCTTATTTTCACTCTACTAGTGCAGTGGGGCTGTACTGGGATTCGTTGGTTTTGGCTTTACGACAAACGTTTATAGAAAATCCTCTGACTAACGCATTGAGGTACAACCCTAGTCGTAAACTCTTTCTTCGTTCTTCTTTACTCAAAAAGCCGCTTTCGGCACTTCGACGTACTCGAGTATCCACGAAAAAAGAACAGAACTCTTGTGCACCAGGATCAAGATGACTTCACTTTAATTCGACTCATGGCGGTGCCCAACCGTATACCGTAAGCTTAAGACTCCACCGTGACTTTTGTATCTAATCAGTTTTGTCAGACGCAAGAAGGTCTACCATGTTGTATCCAGTCGCTCCTTCGTCGTGATCGGAAAGAGAGGCGAGGAGAACCTTATAGAAACGTTGTAAAGGCCGGTTCTGTGAGACGTTCGAAAAGAATCAATGTAGAGTTCACGGGTACTAACACGGAAGGTCCAGCAACAGGTATGTCCACGCCCGTCCGAACGCTAAATCAATATGTCTTTTTTAATCATATGGTTGTGTCTCTCAAGGACTGGGAACTAGCGATTTTGCGGTGAAAAAGTTGCATACTAAAATACAAAAATTTGACTATTTTCGTCTAAAAATATTTATTTATGGAAGTGCCAAAAAGTCTGATGAGAGAAGAAAAGTAAAGAGGACGAGCAAATGTTGGCAGAGTTCATGGGCTCCCGGTTCAGCTCATCGCCGTTTCCAAGCAAAATATCTTCTAGTACAAACAAGTAACGTTAAAAGAATTGAATTTTTCTTGTTTGCATATAATAAACACTTTACTAGCCGAGCTTACCCGGTGTGTATGGGCGAATATTGACCTTGGTCGTGTGTACAGACCTCACTGCGTTTGGTCTGTACTAAGAACTAAATATTATGTCGAATTATTCTCGCATTTTGATTGGTTGTTACTGAGATGGCGTCATAGATGACAGCATAGATGACGGCATAGATGACGCCATTGACATTTTTTGTTTCTTTATTATATAAAACAAATAGATTCCATGCTGCCGTGCGTCTGTTTAATAATAGATTAAAGGTAACGCCAAAATGTGGTAAGAACACTAATGACACACTCGCCTATTAAACTGCTCGTAGACCACTTTTTAGTGCAGAGTGCACTGTTGGGATGATTTTGGGGGCTGCCATTCGCTAAGGCACTATGTAACTGAGGCAATAAGGTGTAAACCTTTATGACTATTTAATTAATTAAACTCAATTAATTCATTAGTCCGGAGGCAAGGAAGTGGTGTGGGTGGGGTGGGGAAGGTACTTGAGTAATCTACGGTTCTTTCCATTATCCCAAACCGACTCGTCAGAGATCAGTGGGAACACCCGAGGAAAATGGAACGAGATTTTCCGATTAAACCGGGCCAACCAATAGGAATGGCTCTTGCCACTTTTTATTCCTTTTCCGAATTCCCTAATTAGGGCAAAGAACCGGTTTGTCAAAAATGGAACGGCGAATTTCGGTCGGATTATTCCAACCGAAATAAGTGGACCACCTCCAGAGGTGATCCCGAATAATCCGGTCGGAAGAAACCGAAACGGACCTTTCCATTTGAATTCCGACCGAAATTTCCGGAATCTTTGGCAGAATGGAAAGCACTCTACGTTAAACAAGTTCCTTTTACGCCAGTTGAGTGTGATTATCGCAAAGCGATATATTTGTTTCAGGCCGTAACCGCTTGATCTCGTTGTGTCACTATTCTCTTGCATGCGCATATTAGTTAGCGTTCGTGTCTTCCATATATTAGCGTGAGGATACATTGCATACGGGATTACTAGCCCTAGCAGACTACCAAGGTAAATACAAACCGCAAGTGAACCGAGCAGGGGTGAGTACCTGCGTGACTACTGTGCCAGAGCTATCAATTGCACTCTGCACTATCTGAGATTGTGTTACTAGTTTGTCCTTACCACATTTCGACGTCATACTACGTGGCAAATTTCTTCAAATGGATTTCAATCACGGTGATTCGTTCAACCTTTTTTACCTTCAGAATTCCACAAAAAAATGTGTGATGACAAAAAAGCGTATGTTTTGAGGTACAGGGAAAAGGAGGACGATTACTATCTGAAGGTCAAATAATCCGGCGGCGTTAATCTTCGTGTAAGTACAGTTGCATCAACAATCTTTTTCTGGCGAACGATCAGTCGCGCGTTTTATTTGCGGTAGACAGAGAAACTCAAAGAAACGCGTAGCGTCAAAAGGAAGAAATGCTGAATTGAACCAAACATGCTTCAGTGGCGCTGTTACTGACGTTGCTAACACTTGAAATAATCACGTGTTCAAAGTGGTGCTTTCTGCCGAAGGGCGAGAAGATCTGGGTTTCTGAGGCCTATCTGAGCCCGCAGTATTCATCTCAAAGGTGCTAAGCAACTGTGAGAATTTTCGCGCGCTGATTGGTCGAAGGCTGTGGTAGATAAGAATTTAGACCATAAATTTGACGTACATCGGTACTGTAACTTAAGGCAAGTCTCGGAGGGCTTGAGAAATTCTTGTAACTTCTGCAGTAAACTGAAACCGTCAAGTTTCGAAGTGTATTTGGGACAGCGGGTGTCAAATTTTCTAAGAACTCGTCGGCGTGAAGCAGAACAAGAAGTGATCTTATAAACTGCCACGCGCGCGAGCGATTTCACGGTAGTTTTGCTTGATATTTTACTCACCTTAGCTTCGGCTCGTGGTTCCACTTAAGTTTTATGACGGTCATTTGCACGGTCAATAAGTAGACCACAAAAAATGTGTTCGATTTGTTTAATATAAACCTAGTCGTACTTTAGTTATCATCCCTGAATGTTCTGTCCTTCTCTTTTTCTGTCATCCACAGAAATTGGTTGACTCCCCCACAGGTGACAAATACTTTTTTCTTATTAAACGCATTGATGCTATCGCTTTCGCCATCCAATCTCTGAAAAAACGGGGGTGGTTCCTACATTGTAGTGATCTAGGCAAGGTTTCCATGACAACGGCGACAACTGGAGATAATGGAGCATCTGATGATCTGCAGACATGGTTCACGTTCATAAGGAAAGAGCACGTGGTTCAATATCAAGAAATGAGCATGATGTACGCTAGAAATGACAGTGGCATCGAGTGTGACTTCTCTGATCCTGAGGATCCAGGCAATGCTGTGGAGAAGAATTTGGAAGAGGCGCAAAACGAGAACGCGGAAAATCCAGAAGTAGGGAACTATGAGGCCCCCGGGGAGGACAACTGTAATAACTCAAGGAGCGGCAAATCCCAGGGCGTGGCAGAGACGACCCCCGAAGATCAGAAGGGGGAACATTCCGGAGAGTTGTAGAAGAGGATGTTGGAAATATCGTCAAAGGAAAATTTCATTGATCTGGGTGAAAAAACTTTAAGGAAAAGAGCACGCTGGAGTAAAAGCCAAGCAAAAGACTTTTTAAAAGTCCCACGATTCAGCGTAATTATATAAGGCCTATATATGTTGCGAGGAGCAGTTAGGACAGTAAATGAAATGTACGTAATTTAGTACAGTTTAAACATAACTCAGAGATTTAATTAAGCTCTCAGCCAGTATGCTCCTTTTCTTGTAAGTCTATAATTCTCCAACTGAGCTTGACATTCTTTGGCCACTTGAGCCTGCAATGGTCTCAAACCACCATTTCTAGCATTTCAATGAATCAATGTAAACACGATCAGGACCAAAATCGCATACATCGAAATATGTTTAAGCTCACCGTAAATGTTCAAACTTGTAACTATAAGCGTATGGTTACTGGACTACACAGACTCAAGTTCTAAAAGACTTCACACTGTTCTTTCAAAAAGTTGTCAAAATAAACTTGCTCCAGTGACTCTCATACAGCCTGCGATGTGTTGTTAGTGTATTTTTAACTTTTGAGTTAACCTCAGCTTCAGCGTTTTTATATACATGGATATAAAAAAGGGTTCTTAACGAAACAAGAAAAGTGTACAGCAAACGTGTTCATGATTATATAGTCGATCGTTTAGAGTCGTTTTTGTAGTCTTACTGTGCAAAATGTATGGTTTTCAGACCGATTTCGGAGTGTAGAACGGTGATTCTAAAACTTTATTTTGTATGTCATAATTCGTGCATCGTGATTTGCGTTAATCGGTCAGTAAGTGAACGTGGTTAAACATGGAGACAACGGGTAAATTTGTTGAAAAGAATGCCCTGGCGATTCGATCATGTAAATAAATCAGTCTTCTGATATCACCCGAGTCTGGCAAAGCAAGTTGTGGTGAGACGATAAACCAGCTGAAGGCCGGTGATTGCTGCGAGGGACTGGCATCCCATCCAGGGGGGAGTAGAAATACTCCTAGTCGCTTCATGCTACAGAAACCGGGATAAGCTCTGGCCTGATGGGCCACTTGGCTCGAATGCAGACTTTTACCTGGTGATTGTTGCCGAATGTAATCGTCGGGCCAATCATGTTTTGAAAACACGCCGGGTTCTCTAAACTGCACTTAAATCGGCTGTAGATTTACGTTAAGTACATCTTACGGCCGCGTTGTATACATTGTACCCTTTCAGCTGACTAACCGGTGAAAAGGAAAGTTTGAAGTCGCTACTTTTTGGACGGGCGTTACTTTAAGGTTGTTGCCTGCCTCGTTCCCAGTCTCCGGGAAGAGCGGGTAACAAGGAGCGAAGTGCTTGATGGTTAGGTTGCAGGTTGCAGGTTGCTCAGATGCACCGCGCTCCAACAAGAGGGACGCCTGGGGAAGAGGCAGAGGTGTTGTTACTTTGAAAGAGCTGCTAATTCTATTGAGTCTTTATTGGTAAATGGCAATAGTGGATGCGCAGTAGCTATGATAAGAAGTCACTCCTTATTGGTCTGAGAAATTACGGGGACTGAATGACAATATAAAACAGAGGGCAGACATTCTGCTGCAGAACAAGTCTAGCCCTGGAAACAGTACAGTGGAAAAAAAAACATAAATCCAAATTGTTGTGCAAACATCATGATCGTGTCTTGTAAATCAACTGAAATCGAGATTACAACAGAAGAAGCAGTTTTGACAGAGGTACGCAGTTTTTATATATACGCTTTATCATTCGGCAATTTGATTTTCAGCCAAGTCAAAGTAAACCGTTACAAAATTCAGATTTGAAAACTTTATCATACTCATTTCTAGGGTGGATGATTTTCTTTATTTTAATTAAATGATCACTGATTTGTGTGGATGGAATCCTAGTCCACATCAACGCTCAAGTCAACGAATCAAAACATTTGCGTCAGTTTTCGAAAGAAAGTATTTTCAATCTCGTGTGCTTATCATAACATAACCGGCACAGTAGCCATTGATTTAAGTAAGGCCTTTGACTGTCTATCACATGACTTAATTCTAGAAAAACTTAAATTCTATGGCTTAGGTGATCATGCGATCATCTTTAATTCGAAGCTATCTCTCTTCTCGCCATCAAAGAGTGAAGTTCGGTACCGCCTTGTCCACGTGGGAAGGGGTGTTGAGAGGAGACCCCCAAGGCTCTGTCTTGGGACCTACATTGTTTAATATTTGTATAAATGACTTGGCGTATGCAATGACACAATGCAGGATTATCGATTATGCGGATGGGACAAATATCCATTGTTCCAACAAGAACGTACGCGCTGTTGAAGACAACCTAAATAGTGATCTTGAGAACGCAACTACATGGTTTAATCAAAATGGCATGAAACCAAATCCGGAAAAGTACCAGGCTATGGTCCTTGGCAGAACAGAAGAACACCTACTTCTAAATCGGATAATATTGATATTAGGACCACAGAAAAGACTAACCTCTTGGGGGTTGTACTTGACAGTAAGCCAAAATTTGACAATCATGTATCGAGTATTTGCCGCAAAGTGAGTGCTCAAATAAACGCCCTTAATAGACTGAAAAACATTTTACCACTTAAAACCAAGGAATCGTTATATCGTTCGTTCATACTACCAAAAGTTTTTATTACTGCAACCAAGTTTGGCACCATTGCGGAAAAAGAAACACTACAAAAATCGAAAAAGTCAACGAAAGGGCGTTGAGATATGTCTATAATGATAAACATGCATCCTATCAGCATCTCTTGGACAGGATAAGACTAGGCTCCATGGAATCTCGAAGAATTCAAGACATGTTATTGACAATACATAATAGCATATCGAACAAAGCACCACGGGCAATCAGAAACCTTATTAATTTACGCTCATTTAAGTACAATCTCAGGTGCCAAGAATATGTTTTATCTTTACCTAAAGTTATCACTACCAAATATGGACTCAAGTCATGGAGATTCTTTGCAGCCAAGAAATGGAATGAACTATCAAATTACATTAAAATAAAAGTAGGCGCCAATGAAATAGTAAACAGTATTAGATCGCTAAACTTCGGGGATTAATAAATTTGTCACATTAATTTTAATAGTATTTTGACTGTGGCGGTAATATATATTGTAATAATAGTTTTGAATAGTTTTAATCAGTATTTAATTTGTGATTTTTACCTGATGAATTGTGATGTTAGCGTTGTTTAGTTGTTAGGTTCTCATTAGTTATTAGGTGGAATACCTGTAAACTAGCTCTCAAGCTAAGCGTATATCCACGTTAAATAAAGCATTCATTC
>Ga0126338_10001362_pt1 | contig 15700 bp, 17 predicted proteins | sample OrbCmetagenome_2_FD_92529 | JGI IMG/M metagenome (GOLD analysis project Ga0126338, IMG submission 92529) | Coral microbial communities from Petempiche,Puerto Morelos, Mexico - Orbicella C C metagenome | ecosystem: Host-associated > Invertebrates > Cnidaria > Coral | place: Petempiche,Puerto...
GATAATCAGTCGCCTAGATAGCCAAAGTAAGTTCCAGATGTTTACACTATTTTCCGGCCGCCATATTGGTGTACCACGGAGGTACACCAACATGGCGTTTTCATACTGGGCTCTGTAAATACCGGCGAAACATTTCGACGAATATCTGAAGTTTGGGGAAAAGCACAGGCCTAAAACTTGGAGAAGTGGCTTATTTAGTTATCTTCTATAACATCATAATTTCATAGCTTTTTCCACTGGATGGTTTTCGATTTATTTTTTTATTGCGTGACAGTGAAAACGATGTATTAAAATTGTACTCCATGTTCAAGTGTAATACTGGGATGATGACGAGAGGCATATTCCACAAGCCTACATAAACCATTCTCTCCCTGATAAAGTAGCGTCTCACCTACGCCGTGCCGAAAAGGAATCTGGAACGAGTTGAAATTTCTTTTTCTCCCCAGACCTCAAACGGTCTTCAACAAACTTAGCTTCTACTTCTGATCACTATTCAAATGTTCAATTCTCCTTTTTCTTTTAAGTCTGATTTGCTACGATTTTGTGTCGAGTTCAACATTGGAAGATTTTCTTTGTGAGAAAGGAACTGTTCTTAACTTCGATGCAGTGTGCGCCATAGCTTGTGACGTCATCAGTGCCATAGAACGACTACAGGATCTTGGGATACTCCATAACAACATCACAACAAGCAACATTCTCATTGGTCAATGCTCACGAGTGAGTAAAATGAGTAAATATGAGCAGTCTATATTTCTCTTCCCTCTTTTTTATAGTCTCTCAAGAGAAACGCGAAAAAGCGGCCACGTGAGAAAGTTTCCTCTTGCTTTTTTAATGAATATAATGAATATAACGAGTAAGGGCTATATAAGAGTGCCTGCTTGGAGTGCAGCGACACAATTCACGTCTACGGGAGCTCATTTGTGTGGAAGGCTAGGTTATTCTTTTATAGTTTAGTGACTTCGAATTACTGATTAATTCTAGTTCATTGTTTCATCCACAGACGTCGTATTCCAAGAACATATACTTACCGGCCAGTAAAACATTTCGAAATATCCTTCTATTTTATAATTTATTTTACGCCATAAAAAAAACATTAAGATTAACAGATGTGCTAATAAAACAACATTAACCTTGAAACTGTCGTCGCGCAAGTGTTTCGTCATATATGGTCGAGAAAAGCTTCGCTTTCTATTAAGGAAAATGGTTTTTGCGGGTTAAAAGCTGCTTGACTAAAACGGGAAGGATAAACGAATTTGCTATTTCTTATCTCCTAAGCTGCAGTAAAAAATTAGAACAGATCTTGTGTAAACCAGCTCATCCTAAATTTTCCCTCTGTAGAAAATAGACGTTAGAAACGCACGCTTGAAGAAACTGAGAAATCTGGATTAACACTTCGCTTTTCCATACCTGTATGTGACTTGCACACATCTAAACCTTATCTGAAGCTGTCTTTTAATCTGGTACGTAATTTTTTATCGCTTCTTTTTAGCTTCCTCCTATAAGAGCAGTCTTGAGTGGTTTTTCTCGAGCGTCCAAGATGAACGAAGCTGGGGCTTTTACAAACTGGGCAGCTGATGAACAGAGTAACTTTGGCAACGATATTGAACAATTTGGACAGTTGTTAGCTACCTTATTAGGGCATTGCCATGGCTCAAGTGAATATATCAAGGTAAATATTGCTGTTTATATTATTTTCACGATCGTTCTTCTTGTTTTACGTCCTAAAGAAGTTAAAACTGTATTAAGGCCACGGACGTAAATCTGCTAATGACTGGCCATGTTGCTGATGTCAACTGAGTAATGGACACGCATCTCAAGCAGTTTTTTGCTTCAAGTAATGACTTCCGTTAGCGCTAGAGATATCTCGTTTTACCCAACCTCGTTCCCAGGGCTTTTCTGTTAGAGCCCTGGGAACGAGGTGGTGTTTATACCTATTCCTAGCCGTCCACATACAACTAGTGTAAGGTTTAACTAGGTGGGGACGGGAACCTTTGATAAGTGTAGATGCTGTACACTATACGCTGCTGTAGACGCCTATCAACAAAACCTGCTCTGTAAACAATACGAGGTTTCTGTTTCAAACAGGGAAAACGCCATCAGAAGTCTGTTACTAGCAATAAGCACCGTCGTAGCTTCCATAACGCTTTTTACAGCATTTCTCTGGCATATGTCAGCTATGTATCCGACAGCGTAATATTGTGTACAAGGAAAAGACACAAGGTACAAGAAATACGTGGAAGATAAGTTTTCTTTGTTTATAAGTGTCTGATTTTTATTTATTTATTTATTTTTTTTTGTAGCTTCATGAAATTATGAATCTGTGTTTTGAGGAGACAGTGGAGAACAGACCTACGGCATTTTACATCCGGGAGCTTCTGGAAGAAGTTTGGTTCTGCGTGGGAGTCTGGGATACCTGTCTATGAATAAAACTTGTTTCAATGAGCTATTTCACTGTCTCACTGGACGCAAGGGAAAAGAAGTGTAATAGCGTATAGTTTTTTATTTCCTTTCCCTTTCACTTTCAAAGGATAATATCGTTATTTGTAATGCCATTTACTCAGCAACCTACTTCTTTTTTGATGGAGTTTGCGTGTTATGAAGCTAAAATACATTGTAATAAGTTGTGTTCGGTTCTGTTAAACGGTCTTAAACCAACTCTCAAACAGACGAAAGACAACGCTATGTGTTTTCTTATTTTACGAGGTCAGTCAAAGTCAGCTCCTGTACAACAACTAACCAATGAGCCCATTCCCAAGCAATCATACCTCCAGACTTTGCCTAGCCTAGTGAGGAGTTTGAGATAGTTTTAGTTAGGTGTCCCCTATTAGCAGTGGGGATTCTCCACTGCTTATTATTAGATGTATTTGACACGTTAATAAATTCACTATTATTATTATTATTATTATTATTATTATTATTGAGAAATCTTGTTAATTGTCTCAGTTTATGCACGAGGAAGAAATCGTTTGTTTGATTTCCGTTTTTACTGTTGTAAATACAGTGTACTTTATTTACAAATATAGAGTTCCGAGTTGTAGTCAATTCAAGGTTTTGTAGATATGTATACCAAGCTTTCTCGGCTTGAAGGGGCTACTCGGCCCTCATGATGTAATCTTTACCTTTTACTTCATGTACAAAGCTGACCCTTTTGGTAAATGCCATGAGCTTTGGCTTGAAAGTAGAGAATTTAATAAATTTGAAACAAATAATTTCATTTAGTGGTGATAGTTTTGAAAATAAGTCCATAACGAACAAACTACCGTAGGAGTTTTCTCCAGGCCTTAAGTCGAAACGGACTGACCGCGGCGAATTAAAGAGGCCTAGGAACTAGGTAAGAGTTCGTGATTTAAAAACCCCTCAGGTATGACATGTTATCGATCTTATTTCTTTTGTTATTATTTTAGAAAAATTTCCTGTTTCTTTTTTCTCGTTATTGCTCCACAGAAAATACGGATTACATGTAAATGCCTCTATTTCCATACAACTACAGCTAGCCTCTTTCCGAAGCAAGAGAAAAACGGAAGTTTTTTGGTTTGAAACGTCCAAGAGGTTTTAATTTGCTTTTCCCGATCGAAAGATCTAGTACTAAAGGCTTATTATTGAAAGACAAAAATTCCCTTTCGAAATACGATACAAGTTCTACGGTAGGGGATTTGTAATCGGAACCATTAATCGCATAAAGCGGAAAATAAGCGCATAAGCTCGTGCTTAGGGGCAACGGGAAACGTTTAAACGTTTTGTCTGAGATTTGAAGGGGCATTTTTTCATGATTTTCCAAATATAAGTGTACCACGTAAGGGATCGTTCTCTCTTACTTTAGCCCTTTTCATTTTCGCGTGAAATCCTCCGCGCTTCGCACGAGGAACGAGACAGGACGAAAAGCAAGCAACGAGAGATGCGGACATCTGTTTTTTCCTAATATTCAAAACATTTAAAATAAAAACCTTTATAAACTCTGGCAATTATGCTTCTAAACGCGTTTTTATTGATGTTAATTTGAGGTCTCAAAGGCGTTCTTGTTTCGAGTTTGTCCTTAGTGACATTGGGTTTGGTCAGTTCTCTGTATGATTTAGAATTATTCTTCATGTAATTTATGACATAGAAAAAATATTGAGAACTACTGGTTGTAGTGGTATCGTCGCTTTCATTTTCTATGGACTTTTTATTTTAAACTTTTCCTAAGCGTCCAAAGATCGTATCTAATAGAATGGTGAATGTTGACGTTTAGTTTTGTTTTCTGGGCGGAATGGGAAGGAAATGTTACAATAACATCCGTTTGGGATGAAACACATGTTATTTTCCCTTACAACAATACTGACGAGAAGATTCTTCATCTTTTAACGGCCAGACTAATATCTATACTAATACTATCATGGTAAAACTTCTGTCAAATAGTGTTTTGATTTTGATTGTATCAACGAAGTTTCCGTTGTCTATTTGTTCCCACCATGCGTACCATTTCAGCTTAAGATTATCATTTCAATCTTTGCATTTTTCTTTTATGCCCGGCCAAAAATAATTTTAACAGAAGCGAAAGCGCTTTGGAACAAAGTGCAAGGAAACGAAGTTTTCTGTCTTTTTCCCGGCTCTGATCCATATCTAACACAGGTTTAGGTCAATTCATTGTTTTTATCTGGGTAAATATAAATTGAGTTTGATTTCAACGGGGGGCCACTAATTGAAACATTTTCAGAAGCGCTCTTAAGTAAAATTCAACAATATTTGTCGTTAATGTTTAATAAACCAGATCAAGCTGATTCTTGCTTTGAAATATTAATGCTCGTTCTAGAATAGTCAGCTGCAAACCTCTGTAATTAAATTAAACCTTTCTCAAGTCTTACGTGACTTTTTATGAATGTATGCACACCGCAAAAGAGAAATAGAAATTAAAAACAATTTGTTTTTAGTTAACCGCAATATTTCTGATTGGAGTGATTAGTGCACATGCGCGTGGTTATCAGTAGTTCAACTGCGTTGGTTTTTATCTACTGTTATATTCCAATTTGAGAAATATAAGAGAGTAAATTTAATTCACCATCTGTTGAGTTATTATTTGGCTATACGTCCTTAGTTTCGCTCTTGTGGTGAATTCTCCATGTCGTATTATATTTCCTTGATGAAACGCTGGGGGAGTTTTCTTCAAATTTCTGGCTTTCTCTTGTCAATCTCTGTGATTGCACCGGCTTTATTTTCATACAGTTGCTTCTCTTACTTCAGATATTCGTTTTGATTGCTTTTTAACGATGGGGACGGGTTTATATGATATAAATGACTTGATATGTGCACCCACTCTGATTTGTGCGAGAATTTACAGTTCTGTAGCTTGATTCGATAATCCAACTCCGTCCGAGAAACTCAAGAATGCCATCAGCGTTTTCTCCTCCGTTTAATTCCCTGTTTCAGTAATCGAAGTTCTTTAATTTTAGTGATTTTTTTTTATTATTTTCACAACCTGTTAAAGTTGTCAGCTTGCCAGACGGTCGCCTTTAAAATAGGTGTAAATCGGTTCGCTACGGGTGGCTTGCGTTAAACTGCGACAAAATCTTTTACGCTTTTTCATTCTGATTCAAAATTTCTCAGGCACTCACTGATCCGCAACAAGCAAAGATTCTCCGTCGCTTCTTATATTTCAACCACGATTTCGATTCTCTTCGAGTTTAACATTACGAAATACTGTCACTTTCCATTGTTTTCTTGCATATAAGCAGTTCACTTCGCGACAGAATAATCAGTCGCTCGCGCAGTTTTATCCTAAAACCTTTTGTTCACAAGAAAATGTGTAAAATGTCATGTCAAGTCAGATTTCCTGTCTGTGTATTTTTTTGTTAAATTTCAACCATTAGAAACCCTTTTTGCTTCCTATAAAAAGGAAACATTATTCAATTGAACTACCTTTTAGTTCATTTGTTAAATAATTTATGCTTTTCAGTGGTTTCAATGGTTCAAGTTTGCACCAATCATATTCTTTGTTGTGTTGATTTCATGCACGTGTGCTAAATGTGGGGTTATTGTTACTTAGACCACAGTTCCTTACTGCTCCAAAACCGCTCGTTTTCAGTTTGAATCTTTGTTATTTTTCTTCCTCAGGCGGAAGTCTACTGAAATCAAAAGCGTTTCACCGGTATTTCCTGTTTTACTCAGGTGAATAAGAAAACAGGTAAGTAATTTATGCGTGAGGTTCTATATTTTTTTTACCCTAAAATTTACATTAAGAAATCGCCATTTATAAACGTTGAGAAAACAATTACACTTAATATAATACTAATTTTTTCTCTTTTTTGATCCAAGAACCATAGATTTTTGTTTGTGGTTGCAAGTGGCAATTTCTATTTTCAACGACAAGTCAGTTTACACATAGATTGTAAAAAGCGATTTGCACTTGGTATTTTTATAACTGTAATGAAAATGAATACATGTTGATAAGAAATCGACCTGGAATTGATTCAAATAAATTTGCAGAATTTGGCCCCATTGTCATCGCTGTCTCCGTTGCCTTGTAAATTTAAGTTCAAGCCCAGGTGATTTTGTCGATAGTGACTAATTGGTTTCGAAGTGGTGTCAATAAAATATTCGCTTTCGAGAGCGCCAGTCCAAGGGCGGCTATTCTTCAAAGTCAATGTGCTGTGTATTGATTCTCAGAAAACCACTAGAGAATTATAATAACCATGGCTGTCCAAGGCTGTTACGGTTGACTGCCCGTAAACAATAGTGTTACGCCTTGGCAGTACTCCAGAACAAACCTCTCCGGGTTAGAAAACAACACATTACACCCCTAAACAGTGTTGTGTCACCAAGACAGGCGCATAAATTTAATTTCTACCCGCAAATTCGGGCAATATATTAATGGCATACCGCAGAAGAAACAAAATTACTCCACGTCTGCGGGTTTTATTTAATTTTGTCAAGAACTCCAGAGTTCGTTTCAAGAGATTTGAAAGCGTTTCAGCATTGTTGAAGTTCGAAGCCGTCAGACGTTTCCAATTTTAGCCTTATTCCTGTTTTATTCTCGTTCTAGTTGCTGTTTTACTTTGGCATTTTTCAGTTATTCTATGGATAGCGAGTGTGATATCAAGGACAGTGCTGCCGTTTATTTTTCACTTTTTTTTAAAGAAAACGTTGAAAATTCAAGAAAAGAACTTATTATTTGAGTTTCGGGAAAGGAAAATTCTGATTGACAAGTCATGGCGGAGCGGTATGACATTGCGTGTCAAGCGTGACATGATAATGGAGCGGTCTGATTGGTCAGTTCCGTTACTGATTGGTCGTGAGGCTCATATCTGGCCCGACCCTTTTGTAGCTCGCATCTCTTTTCAATCGTCCTGTGGAAACTGCAGTAAAATCTTTATTTTTGAACGAAAAACGGAACAGTTACTGCGACCAGAACCCCGTTGAATTGGACTAACCATTGGAGTCAAAGGAGCGAAGTTTCACGAGGTTTGCACCACGTTTTATAGTTTTTTATCTCCGTCTTGAAGCAATTGGTATTTCAAGCATCTTTGAATGTGTATGGCGTGAATTGTAAAATCTAGAAAATCTCAGGAAATTCCGAGTTTCTGTCGGAAGTCTTTTCATAAAGGTTTCACGGATGCAAATTGTTCATGGTGAACATTTTATAAGAGCGTTTCTTTCGGTTCGAAAGGCGAAAATCGTAATTTTACGGAGTGATCGACGAATATGTAATGTTATGAATAACAAACATTGCTGACCGATTTGAATTTCTAATTTTGTCACATTCGGTGAAAGATTTGTATATAGCTTATCACCCACGTAAAATCGGCTTTTTCCCCAAGAAACAACCTTACTCCAGCTGGAAAGTCGTAGTTGATAGTTTTCGTTGCCCCCAAAACAATTTCTCTTTCTTCAATTTCTCGTTGCTTGACGTCAATTTAGGCTTATGTTTTGTGTTCTACAGATTATTCCGCTTGTGAAGTTTTAACCTTCGAGACAAATGGTGCAGTGCTTTTCTTGTGACAGGTAAAGGTTAGATATTTGTCCATTTTATCTACGGTAATAAGTTCTTCATATTACTCTTCGACGCCGCCAAGTGACCTGTGAACAATTTCAAGCGCTTTCAAGTAATATCCTGCGTGAACGTTAGTTGGTGTCTCGCAATAAGAAAAACATTTTACAGAACAGTAATTTGTAACTATTCTCCCAATAAAATGCGTCCCTGCATAATTCTCTCAAATTTGCCGACAATTGATGGACATGATAAACGATCGAGTTATTAAAATGTGTTGATATTTTGTTTAGATAACTCGGGATAACTCGATACATGTTTGCAAATCTTGCATGTCGGGGGCCCCATATATTCGCGATCGTCCGCTTGAATAAAACTTTTAGAGTTCCTGCCATTATTTCAGCTGTTTCCATTTATATTTTTATATGTGGTACTCGAATGTGACACCTTATTATTCCGAGCGGAACTTTTTACTGGAGTAAAATAGCTTGTTGTTTTCTAAACTTCATCGATTGTTCGGGCGAGACACTGACGTAAGCAAAGCTTTTGATAAAATTCAAATCCTTTTATAAGCCCAGACCACGTCACAACTCCATGCTTTTAAACTCGTTTGGTATGTCCCAAAACTACCATTAACGCGATTAAAGGATTTAACCCTTCTAAAATGAAGGTTTGCGACACGATTCTGGCGATCGCCTTTCCATTACTGATTTTTTTGTTACGTCCACCTGTACTATTTTTAAACCCATTTTCATAGAAAAAAATCTTGCTAATTTTACACATGCCTTCTCGATCCGCGGACGATAATCATTTTAAAAAAACCCCGCAAGAAACTGGATTTCGTTTCGGTACTTCCTTACGGTTCACACTGTGAAAACAACTTAACGTGAAGTTATTAGCTTTCGCGTTTTGATAAAGCGATCAAACATTGCGCGATATTGGTTATCTACGTTGTCGCTCAGGTAAATCTTTTGTGAAGTATTGTCTTCTGTGTTTTTCCCAGTGGTAGGCTTGACTTTGTTGCCCCCTCGTTTATTTGAACAGTTGGTGCAAAACTGATCGACCAATGAAATGCCCTCTTTTGTTCTCTTCACATGATAACCATTGTTAATTGTTCTTGAGGGTCTTTGTATTGTAACTTTTGTATTCCAAGCAAACCTTCCACCTTAGGAATCAATGCTATACTGTGAAAATGACATGTAATTTTAATATGGGCTGTCACACATTTTAGATGCATTGGCTAAGAACGATTTTTTCGTGTTTTATGTAGTTAGCGTAGACAGAGAAAGAGATATTGAGTGCAATGAGTTGTGAAGTGAAGCGTGGCCTCCTTAAGTGTGTTTATGAAGTGACCTGTGACAAATTTGCATTTATTTTTATAAATATTTTAAACAGCATGTTTTTACTAATCATAGTAACTAATAGTTTCAACAAAATAGGTTATTTTTTTCTTAGCTGTCTTGTATACCATCTAATTGTGTGAACATTTTTGATAAGTGTGTTCGAGTTGTGAGATGTTGCTTTCGCATTTGTTACAGCTGAAGTGTGCCATCCTGTGTATTTTTTTATTTATTTCTGGTAACAATAATTCTTACTGGTAACATGTGGCAGGGTTTAGTTTAAGAAAAGTATAACATCAAGTGCATGTGGTGAGACAATAATTGACATGTTTTAATTTCGGCCAGGTGTGTTTGGTTTATCTCTCTGGTGTCTTGTGTGATGTGATACAGACATTTACCTCACAGGGCTGTTTAACCCCAAAATTTAAATTCTCCTACTAAGGCCAATACATTTCAAGGAGGTGCAGTGATGAGAATAATGACAAACATCAAGTGGATGTCTCAATGTAACTCAAAATTCTTTTAATCAATGAGAAGAAAAATCTGCAGATAAGAGGATTAGCACTGCTATGTTTTTATTTCACGCTTTCATCTCAAATAAAAGGACACTTGCCAAGGAAGTAATTTGTTATAATCAATGCAAGATATCTTTAGTAATAAATATGCAAATTATATTTTTTCTGTGTTGCTGATACTATACTTGACACCATATCAATAACAAAGAATAACATTTTAGCAATGCAAGGTTATCATTGTTCTTAAGAAAACAAGCACTATTTTGCACTATTTTTAATAAATAGTTTTCTCCACAATTGAAGATTGCATCATTAGGCAGTTTAGATCTCTAGTGAATTTTTTTTGTCTGTAAATTTGCATGTTTTAGTGACATCTAACAGAGGTATAATTAGCTCCATAAATTAGCAAAAAAATATTGATTCTGTGGCTTTGTCTCTCAGGAAACTGACGAAAACAACTTAAACAAAGGATTTCTTATGCTTAGCCACACAACTCTAGTCAACAATCAACATCACGAAAATATGGAACTCTCCCTTAGCAAAAGTTAGTTTAGTGGTCCATTATTGTTAATATAGTGCTTAGAGCTGTTGAAAATTTCAAGCATTCAAATGGATGTTTATTTGTAGGCTTGATATCTGAGGATAGGAAATGTCTTGGTTTGAATGAAGAAGCAACTGGTAGGCTGGACTAACTTCGGGCACAATCCATTCAACCAAAATTTCCGGGTTGAGGTTCGAAATTTCTTGGTATCAAATGGATTGTGACAGGTCTGGACAGTCTCGTTCCATTCCCCTGCTCATTTAAAATGGAGGATATTGGATCACTGTTGCTCGTATAAGAGCTAGATGATGATTTTGATGGTGATATCAATGATATTGTGTGAGCTCTTTCATGCATAGTAATTTAACCGGTATAACGGGTTATTTTGAGCAGACCATCCCCAGATATTTGCCGTATGAGTTCAAACACCACTTTCGAATGATGAAAAGAACATTCCAAATTCTCTCGGGAAATAAATCGTTTTTAAGAGCTGTTAACAGCCAAAACATACACTTGGTTTGCGAATTAGCGAAGTAGTAAGTGTTTTCCTCCATGGTGTACATGGAAAATACCGAGGTACTGGGATTGAGAATGGGTCGGAATGGTCTAATGGAACGGTCCATTTTGATCAGACCGGTACAACTGGGAAAAGTGGTCCACCTTGAAAAGTGGACCGATTTTTTCAAAACTTTTCAGGTTGGACTGAACCAATCCATTCAGTTTTAGACTGAAATTTCCGGAAATTTTGGTTGAATGGATCGTGTCCTTTGAAAATCTTTCACTTCACATAAAACATGTTCAACTTGATAATATATGATCTCTGAACTGAGAGAGGAAATGAGACTTTGTTATGAAATAGAAGCCTTTAGACATGCTCAGAACTCAATTTCTAAGTTAAATACAGTGGCCATTAGTACAGTATGGACACTTTTGATTTTCCATTCTGATGGTGAGGATTATTTGTGACTTAATATGTTTTAAAACATGTCTTATTGCTAAGGAAGGAAGAGCTGTATGTTAATTATTCCAATGGAATACTGTAATTTATCTTGCATGCAGCTCAGTCCATTAACTTGTAAAAAAGACACACACATTCAATATTTCCTCAATGTGGACCTCATATCACTTAACATATATACAGATTTATGATTAAAAATTAATCGTCTTGATCTCTGTCTTTGAATTCCTTTAGAATTATGAATCATTAATCAGTGAATGTATGGTCCAAGACTCGCTGTAACAGACAGCTAGCCGTGGTGTTTAAGTGATGACAGTATCAGTTGGTGTAACATCTTGTACACCTCAGGCTAAGGATCTAGAAAAAGTAGAAAAGGCTCCACACGGAGATAACTTTGATAAAGAAGGAGAAGACTTGAAAAATGACATGGCTATATGTAATGGGCAAAGAACAGCTGATTTAAACTTATCTTCAAGAATTGTTGAAAATATTGAAAATGCATCCAGCAAGGTTATCTGCTCTTCTGATGTGTACTCTGGACCCTCCAAGGAGGATGCAGTTGTGACTAATCAAGTGGACACCCTTGAGGTAAACAATGTGTGTGTCAATCCAAGTAAGACCATGAAGCAAGGTCGTGTGGTCAGTCGTGGGAGAAGGAAAAGTGATAACAAGGAGTACAACCAAAAGTCTCAAGGTGGTGGAAGAAATCGTGGACGGAAGATCTCCAAAGGCACTAGAGATTACGAGAACAGTTCAAGCAATGGTGGTAATTCTGGAGCAGATGGCAATGGAGAGGATAATGGTAGTGACGATGATGATGAAGATGATGATGCAGATGAAGATGATGACGACGATGATGAAGATGATGATGATGAGGCAGAGGATGATGACGATGATGAGGATGAAGAGGAAAGTAAAAATGAGGACGAGGATGATGATATCTCTTTAAATGGAAATGAAAAGAATGGGAAGGAAACCAAAATCAAGCAGGAGCCGTCAGATGATCAAGAGGTACTGTACTGTTACTGCATGCTCAGTTCATGTGCATAAAACAGGAATTGAACTCCAATAGACCACATTCATATTCCTGGTATTGAACTGGAATAGCTTGCAGCTGAGGAGCTAATGTGTGAAGTCTTTTCAAATGCAAATGACATTTACCAGTATCTCTTTTTCATGATATTCCCCTGCTTGTGCCTCCATTGCAAGCTACTGTAGTTCCAGTCCATTACCAGGAATGTGAATATGGTCTTGACTGTCAATGTCTGAAATATTCTTAGTAGTCTTATGTACACCTACAGTGCAGTCAAGGCATTTCTTCATATGAATGAACAGGGATGGGACCAAAAATTATTCACTGTGTCCATAAAGCTGGGATAGACTAAGCACACTTCTTTTAATTGCTCAAAGAACCAGAAAACAATAAGACATGTATAAGAACTGTTGTGTATTCTATTTAAGTGTTTCTTCCCTGAGACATTTTCCTCTTGCATGTACATGTACATGGGGGTGTTCTTTGAAAAGAAAACAGGAACCTTACCAATCCTTAGTTAGGGCAGAGATGGATAAAAGGATTGCAGGGCATTGTTAAACCAAGGTGGTTTTTGTGTTAGAGCAGTTTTCAATTGAGTGTTGCAAAACCAAATCAATTACTTACCAATTAGACTACTCAGCCAATCTCAAACTGTAGTAAAACCAAAAACAAAACTAAACTAATTGCCTGATTACTTTCAACATTCAATTGAAAACGGCTCTAAAAATCTAAAAAGCTTTTAAATTGAAGTTTCTTGTGTCAATAGACATCAATCAATTTGTCCCATCAGATGTTTCCTGCTGGACTACAAGGATTCATGACAGGTTTGGATGGTAATATTCCATTAGCCAATCTTCTAGAAAAGCTGCCCAACTCAGTGTGTCAAGGAGATGAGAACAGTTCATCGCCTGCAGCTCCTGGTGCCCCTGTGACTCTCCATGGGATAGTCTGTCATGAAATTGGAGGTAAGAGTACTAGCTGGTTTTTGTCAGTCATTTGATTACTAGGTCTTGGCCTGATTTGGTTAAGGGATAATAATAGTGACCGTACATGTAGAATCAAAGGTTAGTAAGACATTTTTTTATACTAGTTTCACATATAATATTATTGTAGGTTTGACTAATGATAACTTTCAGGTGTATGATAATCGTCCATTCTGATGTGTTGCATGATGTATGTTTATTTCAGGAGTATTGGTTGTTAATATCAAATGGAGAAACAAATTTTATTGTGGCTCTCTGATGGATTGTTCAAGACATGCCTGGGCCAGTCCAAGGTAATGAAATAATTATGACATTAACTTTGTGTAACTGCAGTTTTCAAAATTACAGCCTCAAAAGTGAATTTTCAACTGACTTTGAAAAAGGTGCATTTATGTACATTTGGCATGTTACCCAGTGACATTGTCACTGGCACCACTTGTCACAGAGATAGGACTGTAGTCTTAAGGTACCATACATAAAAATTATACATCATCACTCTCACTTCTCCCTGCATACTCATTCACTCAATACTTTTTGTGCATTATTTTGTGTCCTTTTGCTACAGATTTCCAGCCATGGATGGTGGTGAAAATGAAATGAAGATGGGTGGAAAAGGTGTGAAGGGAAAGAGGAGACAGAAAAATAGCTCAGTATCCTCGTCTGCAGGAAATGCCAATAAAGAAGGTAACTTTGACAATTTTGGAACTGAACACAATAGTTTTTCCGAAGTCGTGTTTTCTTTGAAACCTAATTTGTTATAATACTGTGAATTGCAGCCACACCTCTGAAGCACAAACTGCGTGGGCGAAAGAGGGGAGTGTCGGGCTGCCCTCCTCCAAAATCCCAAGGGTTTAAAGGAATGGGAAAAAGAAGATCCAAAAATATGGATGATTATGATGATGGCCCACGCCCTGGAAAGCGAAGCTGTACAATAAAGACAACGGTATCACCTCAACCATCTCCCACCTTGATTGAATGTCCTGAACCTGGTTGTGACAAAAAGTACAAGCATATCAATGGATTGCGCTATCATCAAGCACATGCACACTTGGAAGAGGTGAGTGGATTGTATGAAGTGTTGTATATGTTGTAGTTTAATTTTCAGCAACGTATTTAAATTGTAAAAAGGGAATTGTCCAGCTGCATGTAACAAAGATGTTCCAGTGAGTCAGATCTGACTTGTTATCAAGCTTTGGGTTAGGTTTATGAGTAGGTTTGTGATGAAGTCGGGCATTTTGTAGATCAAAGAACTGAACATGCCTTTAGATTTTCTTATGATTTTGAACTGTCCCACTATGCTGTTGCAAGTAATTTTTCAGAATGTTTTACCGAGAAAGTTGGTACAGGTAGCTTGTCAGTTCACAAATGTTGTGCTTTTTCACTTCTTTTCAATCTAGTCCAACCAATCAGATGAGAGATCTGCAAGTACCAGTCCTTCACCTGTAGAAGAGTTCAAAGAACCTGATACTAAGCCAGGTTTCAAAGGAAGGACGTCACGTGTCAGTGCCAGAGCAAGGAGTGTGTCTCCATCGCTAGCTGCTGCTCTTGCTGCCATTAACGAGAGGAAGAATGATGCATCATCCAGAGTATCAGGTGGCAAGAAAAAGGAAATCACTGAGCCATGTGTGGATTTGTCAAATGCAAAGGAAGGTAAAGAATCCAATTTGACCATTCCTACAAATGAGGAAGACAGTGCTATGGATGACACTTCTGTATCATTTGTAGAAAGCTCGGATAAATGTCAACAGGCTTGTGAACATGAGATCAGGAAGGAAAATGATAACCAAAAAAATGTTGATCAAGCCAAACACATTGATTCAAAGTCTGGCTTTAAGCCTGTACTAGACGAGCAGCAAATTGCAGTAAAGAATTTGGAAAAGGAACAGGTTAAGGACTCTACAAACTTGACAACATGTACAAAAACCACAGCTGAAGTACTAACAAGAGAAATGCCAGACACTAGCACAGTTGGAATAAAATCTGAGCCTTCCCAGGGCAGTCAAGAGGTATGGGAAACTGCAGTTATTGACTGCGGAGTTAGTGGGCCAAATGGCAGTGGAAAATCCCATGACATGGAGACAATTAGTATAAGTCAGGTTGAGGACATGGAGAAAGCTCTTGCTGAAAACAACTTCAGTGGCAAACAGTCTGACAACCAGCTTAGTATTCCTGGTATGCAGCCAGTGGATTTGCGGCAGGCTGTTGACACTGGAGTAGGGCTTATTAATCAGCTAGGCATTGAAGTTGAGGACATCAGTGAGAATGAAGAAGACATTGATCCTGGCCAAGGTAAAGGCTACTTTATCACAATTTAGGGTTTCTAAATGATGATAGTGCATTGTAAGTTATGATTGAATGCTTACTGAAATA
>Ga0126338_10001367_pt1 | contig 15670 bp, 9 predicted proteins | sample OrbCmetagenome_2_FD_92529 | JGI IMG/M metagenome (GOLD analysis project Ga0126338, IMG submission 92529) | Coral microbial communities from Petempiche,Puerto Morelos, Mexico - Orbicella C C metagenome | ecosystem: Host-associated > Invertebrates > Cnidaria > Coral | place: Petempiche,Puerto...
CCTCCAAAACATGTAAAAGGGGAAAAATCATGTAAATTATTCTTTACAGTCTTTTTTTGATTATTTACATGTTAATTACATGTTATTTACATACTCTGTAAATTTTCAACTTTTCCAGTGTAGCAAGACTTGAGCTTGTTAAAAACACCCCTTATTTTAGCTTTAACGGGCAATAACTCAAAAACGATCCCGGTGACACCCATTTTCTATTGTCGGGAGAGAATTAGCATAATAGAATACATTTTTTTGCAGAGAAAAACAAATGTAGGAGCGGATTCAGAGCCACCTTAAATTTTCGAAAATGTGCAAGATTGCGTTTAATCAAACAGAAAACAATCACTCAGTCGATTGTCCACTATATTGTATCAGTCAAGAGGGTGTTTCATCAAGACCGTTTTAGATCGAACTGGACCACGTAGTGCAGACTCTGTTAGATCGTTTGAACTTATAATTGTAACTACAATCTTGGACAATATTGGAGTCCGAAAATCCTTCTTCAGTATGTGTGCCTCAACAACATTTCTGTAGTAACTACTCCTCTCCTCATGTTGAATTTGGGAAACTGCCATTGCTAGGAAAACATTTGGGAGACACAACCAACATTTGTCTCTAGGGAGGGGGCTTTCAAACTCGGTTGGTTATTGGTTTTACGTAGAAAAGCTTCCAAGCTTAATTTTCTCAACAGGTTTTCGAAGATTGTAGCTTGCCTCAAATTGTTTTTTGTTGTGACAGGTACAAAAAGGTTTCAATAAAACCTTCATGGAAAATTCTAAACTAGTAGCCAAGAATTAGAATTAGTTAAATCAAACAAGGGAAGCCCTCTATTATTCGTCAAGAATTACTAAGTACTCTAACTAAATGCACTTACATCTATTTTTTCTCTTTCCTTAGTCCTTTAGCATTCCGGTGCTTATCGTCTTCAGCATTGGGGTGGATTTTAAATTAAAATTTAAACTCGGTTTCACAAAATCGTATCCTCGGTCAAGCAGTACATTTGCCGTGCAGGTAATTACCTATTTACCTTCCGTTTGGACTACTCTTTACGGGGCCCGATCATGGGAAAGACGATTGATTAGTACTTACACTAGAATCACACTTACTGTGTTAGCAGTCTTCGTGCTTCGACCAACTATGCCCTATTAAGTACAATGCCAATATATTCTCTGAGAATGTTCCGCATCGGTTTTGTTTCTTCCTCAGGTTTCGCTTCTCTATTCATTAACTTTTGAGAATGTCTCTTTGCAAAAATAGTTGTCATTCACTTTCGTTACAGTTATTGGTGGTGAACAAAAACGTCGAATTTCCAGTGTAGTTTTGAGTTGAAAACTCAAATCTTCGAGAAGTCAAGTGATTAAGAAATCTTAACAACAATCGAAGTCATTTGACAGTTTCATTGCTTTCCTGATTCATATCAGTTTACCGTTATTTATTTCACGCGTTAGCTTGATCAAGACAAAATCCCTGGTAACCATTTCCTGCTTTGAATGACTGTTGATTTCTTCATCAGATTAAGCCTCATGCCGAAGTCACAGCTGAAATCGAAGGATTCCTTTCCGCCCACGTAATCAAAGCAGGAGTGTACGGAGATGGCACTATAGTGCGTGTTGGTTTGCCTGTGACACTCTCCTTACAAGTATACCCTTCTGAGAGTTGGTGTACGACCATATCTGCCGACCTGACTGCATTGGAGCTGAGTGCTGGTCTTTACTATAGGTGGTGTTGGATCATTGCCTGTGGTTCACGGAAAACCATACATAGGTTTGGAACATGGGATGGCATTAGCAGGAACTGGGAGTTGATGCCGACACGCTGTAGTTGATACACATATGAGTGAATGACGTATCTTTTTTATTGCCATTGTTAACGTTGCTGGTTTGTTTGTCAGTTCCTCACGGAGGCTGACATAGTAGCATAGAGATTGACTTGCACTTCGAACTTTCAATAACACGTATAATCAGCTGAGATCTGATTTTAAGATATAGGCGCGTAAACGTTGATCAGTAACACTTAAAATTTGTTTTCACTTCTCCTCCAGAGCAGCACCTCAGGGTCAAGTTAATGAAAATTCAAAGCAAGTTAACCCCATTAATAATAGTTAGATTGTTTGTCAAAAGGATTGGTTGTTGGAGGGAAAACGGGTGAAATGAAATAATACTTGACTCCACATTGCCTCTCCCTACCCTGGTGTAAAAGTGTATTCCGGCGACTGAGATGCTGCTTAAGATAACCCAGGCCTTTGATGGGCTAGTATACGATCCAGAGGGGAGAATTGGAAATACCTTTAGGTGCTTTATGCTATAGAAACTGGTTAAGCTCCGATCGAGTGGGCCACTTAGGCTCTATATGTGTCACTTTCATTTTTACTTTGTTTGCTTTGCCAAAAGTAATAGTTTCCCGATCGCGAGATAACGATTAGCCTTGATATTAGGCAATTCTACTGGGACTGAAATCGCGTAGAATATCGCCCGAGACGAAGCCGATGAAGCCTCAATTAAGTCGACATTTTTTGTTCTCAAAGATCAGGGGGTATTCTGCACTGATTAAGCGTGTGAGCGCACCCATTTCAATGTGTGCCCATCTCAACACCCTCAATGACGAAAGTACTTCAAACAAAGAATCCAGTTTTCACGTGACTAAGACTGAATGGGTGGACATTGAATGCTAGGTAAAGTGACCTACAATCATTATTGTCTCCAGAGTCCATTATACTTTTTGCCTGCGTCAAGTATCGCGACGACACCTGGCTCTGGGTACGAAAACCTCTAAGACACCACGGACTGGCGACCTTACCAGTGTTTATTTTCAGGTTGCACATGGTGTGTACTGAGGTTTTCATCGTTGATTTCCGTATCTATCAGGAACAGTAGGTGTTCTGGGTTGTACATAGTGCATGCTGAGTTTTTCATTCTAGCACGTAATTTTTCATACTTTCCTTTTTTCTTTGTTGATCTCATTGTGTATCACGATCAGATGATGGCCCACGAGTGATCGTATTACTGAAAAACAAAATCCGCGGTTGTTTGAAACGGAGTAAGGAGGATTGAGATGACCGGTAGAAAAACGCTTGATGTTTTTGTCATATTTCAAATTTATATCTAGAGGATTGTTCCTTAAAGATAACACCTTATTAACTAACAAAAATTTGTAGTTTGGAAATAGAGATACCCCTGTGCACCTGTTACTAAATGTTTAAACAAAAGTTAGGGCAGGAAGGAATCTCTTTTGATGAAAGCCACCAATTAAGTTTTTCCGGTTTCACTTTTTTCATGTCTTGTGTCGTTTATATTTCAAGTTTCTAACGTAAAGCCACACAGTTTTAAGTCCTTAGAGTTTTGTGATAACAGTTTTCTTTGCTGAGAAGTAGATCTGCAATAAAATAGCCTGTGTGTGCATGGTTTGAATTAATTTAGTGTTAATGGAAACTTTTTCAAAGTTTTGAGTCTTCAAGTAATGGAAAATTTACTCTAAATCTTGGATTTTTTATCAGTGTCTGTCTGATACAGACTGGCGTTTTTGCAGGGTTCTAACAAAACTGGCCCCACACCCAGAGGGGCTTAATTCAAATTTTAGATAAGTGCATCTCCTTGCCTTTAACATTCAATCCCCCTCACACCCCCACCAGGTTTGCCCCCAGCTTTTGGGCAGATTCGCGAGCAAAAAGTTTGCGATATTTTTTTTATATTCCTTAGCCCTCAGGGTTTAATTAATGCATTATTATGTATTAATATTTCTGTTCGATTTGTAAGCAATTTGCAACTATTGCACTGAAGTGGCCTTCAACAACATGAAAACCACTAGCTAAAATGACGAGTGTTTATTACAGCTTTAGCATAGCACTTCATGTTACCGCTAGATATTACACAAGAGTTTCTCTTTCATGCCTTACGTTGAGCTCTGCTAACATCTGAGCAGCGAAAGTCTCAATGTATATTTGACGGGTTCTGACTGCTATTTTTAAGACTACATTGCCAGCGACAAGAAACACTGTTCATTCCTGAGCTGCCAATATATTATATCTAATTCCTTAACCCAATAAGTCATTGAGCGGCTTCAGAGCTAGTACTATGTAAGAAAATGCTTGTAAACAAGCTTCCTCTCTTTAAGAAAGAAAGTTTTAAGGTGAATTTGCTTTAGGTTTTCTTTGGGTGAGGATCTCAACCCAACAATCTTCGCTGAATGTTTTCCGACATGTGTGCCACATCCATCAGATTTGGGTATCCGAAGTCCGGTATCGCTCTCTTTTCCATATGCTTGTTGCTAAGCTGTGAACTACTGGTATTGACTAACTGATCCTCTGCTTGTTGTAAAATCTGCAACGTTACATCTGTGAAGTAAAAAAAACAAAACAAACAAACAAACAAACAAACAAACAAAATATATATATATACATATATATGTATTTATCATGCCAGGTAACTAATTACGACGTGTGGGAACTACTCACGCTTTAGACAGATGGGAATATAAACTAAGGGAGAAAATATCCAAACTACACAGATTACATAGAATACGTATCTCGAATACGTCAGTAAGATCAGCCATTTAGCCTGGTTTTCACTACAACACAAGCATAAGCATTAGCATAACTGCAGTGAGGACGCTCACAACACAAGCACAAACGTGTAAATTAAACAAGCGCAGAATCAGATGCCTCCTCAATATAAGAGGATGGGGGACGATGTTTATGCTTATGCTGATGCGCGTTTTCACTTGAAGCTACTTGACACAACTTGACAATAGCACAAGCACAAGACGAGCAGGAATTTTTTGTTTTGCTTTTGCTTGTTCTCATGCTTGTGCTGTGGGCGTCCTTGCTAACGTGATACTTATGCTTGTGCTTTTTCTTACGTCTTAGTGAAACCCAGTCTTTAAACACTTGACTTACCTTGACTGTACAGTCTAAACCAACTGTATATAGCAGATGCTGATAAAATGTTCTCAACCTCGTTGATAATTTATCAAGTTAAAACAAAAACAAATTACTACCGCGAAGAAGGTTTAGATTCCCGGTTTTAATTAGCATAGATTTTGACCATTTTACTTCTCTGTTTACTCCTTAGTTTTTGTTTCGATTAAGAAGATATATCAATATCAGCTATCCAAACATCTTGAATTTCGTCAAAAATACTCCGCTGCGCGTCATATTTTCAACTCTTTTCTAGATGTTTGGATATCCCGGCAATGAAACACTGTCTCCCGTGTTTGATATATTACGTCTCTCAGTTCAACAGCTTTATTCATAGCGGCTATGGCGGAATCATTTTCTTGGTTAAAGTTACTTGATGTGCGAATTTATTGCTTCATTAAGACAATAACCCTTTATTGATGATTTTCCATATTCTCCTTAACTATTTGTTTAATAATGTACTGATATATAAGGAGAAATTGAACGTTCATCGTTAGTGTTTAATCTAATAACCTGCAGCGAGAAGTTGCAAGGAGTTTACTTACTTCGAAAGATTTCGAGTTCTGCAGGAGAAAGCGTTCCTCCGAGCAGCGCTTGAAGCTGAGGAAAAAGAAGCAGTAGACCCTTGTCACAAATGGTTGCCAATAATAAATTCTTTTGTAAGTGTTAAAATTAGCTTGACTAATCTCGTCTTTCAGTTTATCATTCAAAAGAATTTTTGTACTCAGACAAGTTAGGTGAGGCTAACTTAAATGCCTACAAAAGAATTTTAAATTGGCAGCCATTTATGAAAAGGGTAAATCGGTCAATAGGCAGATTAAATAAACAAATTACTTTTTTTCTATCCTACGTTGCAGCTGAACATGTCACAAACTCCGCGATAAAGTGAAGACTGTCTGTTACGCAAGCTACCTTTTTCGCGCGTTAAATTACTCCCCTGCAGCTAGAGAGACGTTTGAGATTTGTACTGAAAAATTCCCCTCTGCTAACTCGTAACTGTAGAGAGATCCACGTAGACTCTAATTGGCTGTTTATTAAGCACAAAAATAAGCCTTTTACGAGTTGCGTTTGCCTTCGCGTCAAAACGAGACTAACGAGTCTTCTTGCGAGCCATTGATATAAAAATGTGAGTCATCTGCACGTTCAGTTTCATGCATGACAAACTTATTTTCATGTACAAAGTTCTGCACAAGGACTCGTTTAAAAACAGAGATAATGAAAAATAGCTTTTCATCAAAACCTTCGACAAACGAGCTTGTCAGTGGTACATTAATCATGAAATTCTATGCACAGAAGAAGTCAATGAGTCTCGAAAATGTGATGAACCACTTTTCCGGGGAGAAAGTCCCATAAAATTTGGATGGGCGTGTGTGGCCCGCTTCTTCAAATCCCTACTCTTTTTTAGACCAAACATTTGATTTTTCATACCCTACATGCAGACCCTGTTTCGGAACCAAGGACAATGAACGCTTTGGTGACGTTTGGCCTGGACGTCAGATTGCAGATTATTTCAGCCTCCTCCAACGCCTGTTGAAGGTCCGTAGTTCCGGGCGCTTCTCTTGTCTCATTTACGGCTCTTATGAGACCTTCTTGAGTGAAGTGAGAGTTGTCAAATGTAAATCTTGTAGTGACTATGCTCCCATAGACAAATACACTAAATCTGATTCTTGACTCGCCGTGCCGATCTGTAATGATACCGATTATTTGCTTCATCAGAGCGAAGATAGAGCCAGAACTTAGTGATGTCGTACTGAAGGCGAAACCAAACTCGGCGTCTAAACTATCTGTTCCTGAAAATTCAAATGGCAAAGTCCTTATGAAGAGGCAGTTTAAACGGATTTTATCAAAATTTTGTATACTGATAGACCGCTACATAGCTAGCATTAAGCATTCGCCAAGAATTTAGGGGGAAAGTATCACCAGAGCAATAATTAAAAAAAGACTAACACTAATAGAAATATAAGTAAAGAATAGCCACAAATAGCCAACGATAGATCGCTTGACAAACAGATATACTAACTAACTGACTAGCAGACAGTCAGACAGACAGATAGGCAGACAGATAGTCTAGTGCAAGCAGGCCGCGCACGATGAAAGAAAAAGATATATGCAGTATAAAATGCAAACAAGTTATTGATCAGCAGCATGTAAGAGGTACACATAATGCCGTTTAAGATATGTACCTGTTAACATCCAGTATCAAATTTTGTTATTTATGGAAAATGTGGACGAACATTCAGGTAACTTGCCTAGGCATGGTCCATTGTTGCAATCTCGCGTTTCCAAGCCAGTCCCTGAGCAATCTTTTCCGCCTCCTAAGGGGCGTGGGCTGGTACAAGTTCGTGAGCGGTTTCGTTTTCCTTGTCCGCAAGAGACAGAGCACGGGAGATAAGTCCATTGTGACCATTGACCATCAACTGCAGAAAGAAATAAGGATTAGCTTACCTCTTCAGTGTAATATTTCTACTTTAAAAAGGTGAAGTCTTGCGGGTTTTTGTCTACAATCTGATAAATAATGTAGACCAACATTGAGGGAACTTGCCTGAGCACGGTCCATTATTACAATCTTGCGTTTCGAAGTGATTCCCTGAGCAGTACACTCCGCCTCGGGATGGGGGTGGGTTGGTACAAGTTCTTTTGCGGTTTCGCTGTCCTTGTCCGCAAGAAGCAGAACATTGAAAATAGGTCCATTGCGACCACTGACCATCAACTGCAGAAAAAAAAAATCGAAGATAAAATTAGTAGCCCTCTTTAGTGTAACTTTCTCTTCTTTAATTAGATGAAAAAGTTTGGACGTGGAATGATTGCCGAAAGCACTCCTAATAGGCTACGTTGGAGATGTTAATTTTCTAACATGGCTGCGAGGCTTTCAGGACAAACTTTCTATATCTTGTTGTGTTTTGTTTGTTTCCAAGCCTCTTTTAAGAATTAAGAGACAAAACAAACTGAACAAAGTTTCAATTTTTTTCCTGAAAGCCTCGGAGCCATGTTGGAATATTGATGTCTGGAACCTGACCTATTGTTCATCGTACTTTCGCATTAGCCAAACTCACGCCAGCGCATTTTGCGCTAATCATTTTATGATTTCTTTTTGAAGCACCATTCAAAATATAAGAAAAAAAAAGACGTAAATATTTTACGATAGATCGATTAACAAGCAGATACTGAGATGAAGAGATAAAACAGACAGACAGACAGACGGATAATCTAGTGCCGACTGTGTATGATTATAAGGACAAAGAAAACGATGTATGGCAAACAAGCTCTTCACCAACAGCAAGTAATTAAGGACAAGTAAGTAAACATAGTATCGTTTATGATATTGGTCTCCCTGTGTAACATCCATGTATCAGGCAAATGTCGCTGCAGTATCATTTTTTTTTTTTTGTTTCGCTATGAAATATACTATAGACAAACATCGAGGCAACTTGCCTGGGCATGGCGGATTGTAACAATGTAGCGTTTGAAAGCTATTTCCTGAGCAATCTTTTCCGCCTCCCGAAGGGGGTGGGTTGGTGCAAGTTCGTGTGCAGTTTCGTTGACCTTGTCCGCAAGAAACACTACATGGAAAGTAGGTCCAATGCGACCATTGACCATCAACTGCAGAAAGAAAAAAATCTTTTATTAGCTAATCTCTTTCGAGTAATACCTCTTCCTTAAAAGATAAAGTCTTGCGGGCTTTTAAGTTTTGTTAAATAATGTAGACCAATGTTGAGCGAACTTGCCTGGGCACGGCCCATTGTCACAATGTAACGTTTCGAAGTGATTCCCTGAGCAGTACACTCCACCTCCTGATGGGGGTGGTTTGGTACAAGTTCGTTGGCGGTTTCGTTGACCTTGTCCGCAAGATACAGAACATTGAAAATAAGTCCACTGTGACCACTGACCATCAACTGTATAAAAGGGAAATCGAAGATAAAATTAGCAGACCTCTTTAGAGTAACTTGCTCTTTTAAATAAGATAAAAAAATGGGTTTGGAGAGGTTATCGCGCCGAACAGTCTACCAGGACAAAGCAGTCCCAATAGGGCACGTTCGATATATCCGAGGTTTTCAGGACAAACGTCTCTGATTTGTTTTATTTGTATCTAAGTCTCTTTTGGGAATTAAGAGACAAAGGAAACTTACCAATTGCAATTACTAACCATTGCTTACCAACTTGCAATTTTGTCCTGGACGCCTCCAAATCATATTAGAATATTGATATATGAAACGAGGCCTATTGTTCAGTGTGTAATCGCGCTAGCTACAGATTCAGGCCAGCGCCGTTTTGCACTAATCATCGATTGCAATTTCCTTTCTGTCTAAAGGTGATTTTGACAACGAAAAGAATGAGCTACGTGATATGGCTGGAAAACAGATGCCCTGTTTACCAGCCATTCGACGCTTTACGGGAAGGGAAATTATGCTGAAAGTGTTAATCAAATAATTATTTACAAACCTTTTTGACTATTATTGTGAAGGCGACATACACATCAATACCGGTTTTTTTCGTATATCCCAGGGGGAGGGGGCGTACTCCCATATATAAGCTATATGATATGTGGGTATGTGCCGCTGTGGAGGGTATGGTTTTCAGGCAGTTTAGTCTGGGACAGGGTATAGAAATCAGACAGTTAACGTTTTGGTGTAGAATACGGTATAACTTTCCGTGAAAGCGGCCAGTGTATAAATTATTTAATCTAACATGGGTATTTCTGTAATAGAAATTGAAACTCGGAAGTGACACTGTAAGATGCTGGTTTTGCTAGCTCAAGTTGGACTACGATTGTAATAAAGTTTCCGCATTGAGAATAGCTAGGGTAGGGGGTTTTGGTGTCTAGTTTAGAGTAGGGTTGCAAAATCAAGCAGATCATGGTCCAGTATAGGGAAAGGAGTTTAGTGTCCCAGCTGCACACACCCATCCAAAGATTTACAGAGTAGCCCCTTGGGCGTATATCATGCAATATATGGGACAGACCAGACGAAAGAGCTATTCTGGGTGAAATGAAACATTAATAAACAATGAACAATGCAGCTCTAAGAAGGTTTAGCAGAAAGTCACTTAAGACTCAGTCATTGAAAATATTGGCGTTTTTTCGTCTTGAAAGACGAACATGATCATGCAGTATTTCTTTTTAGCTGTTAACTCGCTTGCGGAAATTTTATTTGTACTTACTTTTTTCTTCAATTTCACAACACGTCCCTTTCATAATATACAAAACTTGGCATAGCCACGAATAACAATAAACTCGAACCTCTTCTTACAGACACCTTCATAATGCACACCGTATACTTGTATGAAGAGATTTTGTGTGTTTTACAAACGATATAGTTTTTTCACTTACCTTTCTCACAACACGTTCCTCTATATCCCGGTTTACAAGAGCAACCTTGGCTTGTAGGAGTTCCCGAATTCTGACAGTTGTCTGTGTTGCACGAGCGAGTCTCTGATAAAGCGAACTGACATGATCCTCCACAAGATTCAACTACAGTCTTTTTTCTCTTCCTTGTTTTGGTTCCACTTGTTCCACATTGATGAGTGCAATGACTCCAATGTGACCAGGAGCTGACTTGGCAGTATCGAGGACTACATCGCGAGTATCTCCTTCTACCAGATTCTGTGACTCCAACAAAAACTAGCAGTGCTATCGTGAAAGCTAAGAGTTTTAGTATCCACATTATTTCTTGAACTCAACAACCCTGTACCGACACAGCGAGAAATGCTGTCGCAAGTGACAGGAAAAATTACTGAACAGGGTGGTGTTTAATAGAAGAGAGCGCGGAAAAAAGTGTCATTTACCTTTGACGTGAGCATCTGCTTTCCCAGGCTTATATTTTTGATATATGCGTGACGAATGACCTCAGTTGTATTTACGCTTACATTAATTGTTGTATAGCGGCTTACTTTTTACTTATGCCTCAAACACAAGATTACTCTAATACAATGACGCCCTTTTGATGTTACTTCAGAAGACCGTAGACAGAACTTTTTTGTTTGTTCTAACGTTATGTAAGACGTCATTCATAGCATTTTGATATTATCTTCATGTTGTATTTAGTAGAGAAAGCTATCACAGATAACTGCTCTGCAATATCCTCCAAGTCATTGACACCGCACAGGTTTGAGTCTATAAACCATGATTTTCCAAAGTAATTGATTATTAAAAATTTACGCGCGAAATTTGGATCACGACTATCAACAAGTAACTCATTCAGTTTTTGTCTATGCATGTGAGACAAGACACCTTTGTTAAAGAATTTGATATCTCATAGCTTATGGAAACAAACCATAACAAATGACATTTAAAGTATAAAAGCACTGTGTTAGTATTTTTAAGTGTTATCAATATTGTTAATTAGTTTCGGCCTGGTGTTACGGTACTTTTATCAGCATCGAAGATCGTGCTCAGTTGGTCAGAATCCAACACTTAAGGTCGTTTAGTTTGCATGATTGACTAATTTTTTTTTAACTGAAATCAAACTAGTTTGAGAAGCAAGTCCTTAGAAACAATGCTTCTCTTTAAATTAATCGTGAATTAAAGTTCTTATATTTTATTCCACTATTACGCCAAGATAACGTATAACGCGGTTTTAGTCATTCCGCCGCATGCACTTTATGCGATCGGAATTATTTTCAGATACTACAAGATGTATTTCAAAAACTAGAAGCTGAAATACTAAAAAATGGCGTGATGGTGGGATAACATAATAACTCCCTTATTCGTTGAATTAACATGCACTATGAGATGACATTTTGCTCTTTGCTCGCAAAATATCCGCGCGTATTATATTTTAAACCATCGAAATAAATACAATGTATAATGTCTCTAGTCATGCTGTAACTCATAGTATATTGACGTTACGAGGTCTTCAAAAGATGCAGTTTCGCGCGAATATTACAACAGTAACAAACATAAAATATACGCGGCTCGGTACATATTTCCTTAGGGTAATATCTACTCCTCAAAGTTAAGTCACTCCGCTCGAGCTCTGCGTTAGGAAAATTGTCCGAAGACAATTCTGATTCAGTCGCACCAAAGAGTATCGTGGATAAGTTGTTCTGGTCCGAATGCAGAGATTTTAACATTTTGTTCACCAAAATAGATAAAGCTCTAAATTAAGAACTATTGAACGTCGGAGTTTTAACCTTCAAAAGAAAAGAGGCCGGAAATTGGAGAAGTCGCTCACCTGGTGTATTGGCACAAAATGTAGCCGGCATGGTATTGAGGCTTATTCTAGACTTGTATACTTTAAACAGCGAGATTTCATGCAGAAAGTACGTTCATTTCATTTTGTTTAGTATTATGTATTGTCTTTGGTCAGATGTTGTTAGAGCAGAGATCGAAAACGAAAAGAGCACAGTCGTTTCGACCAGTTTTTGCGAACTTGTAAATAAACCTTCCTATTCTGTCAATTTACGTGCGCACATGAGACACAGTTCAGTAATTACTGCCTTAAGAGCTTTTTGAAGTCAGGAAGGTGTAGCTGGAATGAGATATAGGCTTTGAGGACTTGTTAAGAGGAAATTCATTAGTGTAACCTACTAAAACGTCAAGATTGTACTTGACGTTTCGGCAAGGAAAACGGAAATATTTTAGAACAAACAGTACCGATATAAAAATATGATGTCACCATTTTCAAATGCAAATTATTACAAGATTGGTAACGTTAAACACTCTTTTTCTTATAATAATATTTTTGAAAAGAATTTCGCGTCTGAAATTTGCGAAATTTTAAAAATATTTTAAGAATAAACCCGAGGCTGGGATTTTGAAAATAATATAATTTTGTGTATATCTTTTTAAGTAAACCGTATAAGATTCAATTTTTTCTCTAAACAGCAAAACCGGCAAAAAAGCAACGAAAATATCACTAGCCGCATGTTCGATTCTAATAACATTTTTGCAAGAAGCTATGTGGGTCATACCAGACTTTAATGTCTACAGGCTGGCTCCAAAATTACTTCAACACCATCCAGACACCAAATACATTCAAAAAGAGAAATGTCATCCGATATAATATAAGAGTTAATATTCGCAGAATATTTTCAGCCTTAAGCGACAGGAAAATAAGAATATTTAGCCTCGGCTAAAAATCAATATTCTTAATAAAAAACAAAGTGTGTATTGACATGTAGTCTTACACTTCTTTTTCAATATTTATGTTACCAAACTTGTAATAATTTGCATTTGATAACATGATGGTGGCATGTCGTCTTCGAAACGTCATGTTTTTATATCGCTTCTGTTTATTCTAAAATGTTTTACGAAATCTTCCTTTATCAGAAAATGGAACTAATTCCTGTTAGTAGTCATGCAGAATAGGAACACACGTTGTTTTGACCTTCTTTCTAGAAACCTTATAAAAATGGATTGAACAGTCACAAAGCTTGCGACAAGGCAAAGAATACAAGGTCGCACTGTAGGATCGTCGATTAAACATGAGCCGAAGGCGAGTATTTCAATTTAGCTAGGAGTCAGACTTGCTTATTGTTCAGTGTACATAACCCCACATAACTTTTAATCCCGGATTAGAGCTAATCTGCTTTTCCATAGCTGGGCTTAGGAGTATTGTTTTCTAACTACTCTAAATGGTATATTACATTCTTTTTCAGCTTTGCTCGGGTTTCCCAACAATTAACCGATTGCGCCAACTTATATTGCTATATTGTAACATTTCTTTTCGATCAGCTTCAGCTGTAGTCACCTTAACGCCCGCAAATGGCGCAAACAAACGAAAACTGTTTGAAATGGTTGTATAGTTGACTTTTATTGCAACTCAGTAGCATTTTATCTTTGAATATTTCACACACAAAAAAAGACTGCAGTTTACATTTTGTGTTACTCATGCTGTATCAGATATGAGCTTTTTGTAACATTTTCTAAGAAGCGAAATCCTCAAAAGGATATTTTGGATGGAGTCCGGTCTTGTCGCTGTCATAAGACTAGATTGCCAGTGGATGAAAAACATAATTCGCTCCTGATCTACCCTAAATTACTCTGTTCAGTTGCTTAAAATATGCCTGACATAGAAACAGTCATAGACAGTATATTTTACTTGGGGAGCACACTTAGCTATGGTAACGGTACGTCCCATAGACTTGATAAGCAGAGTCTGCAGGAGGCACCAGCTAGTTTATAGGTGACCCAAGAAAACAAAGGAACAAAATAAAAATGTAAGTACGATTGGTTATTAATATAGTAGTAGTGTAAAAATATCATGCGGGAAAAAGTAGAGATGATAAGCTCACAAAAATGTGGCATAGCGAAGCCTGTAAAATGACTCTCTCCCCTAATGGAAGGTAGTTAAGAAGCTTAAGACATTGCTTAAGGCAACTTTCTTGTCGTAAACATCTCAACCCAGCAATCTTCGCTGAATGTTCTCCAGCATTTGTACCAGGTCCTGGGGATTTGATAATTCTGGTATCTCTCTCTTCACTTTGCGGATGTCTCTTAGCCGAGAAGACCTGGGATTGACTAACTGACTTTCTGCCTGCTGTAGGATCTGCAGCGTCTGAACTGTGAAGCAACAACAAAGAAACACCTTATGTCTCTTCAGGGTAATTCCCATGTGCATGAATTGCATGAAATGACTACAGTTCTACTGATTAAAGTTACATCAATCACACAAATTAACTAGAAAAGCAAACTGCACGAACACGACAAAATTTACTCGCTACTGCACCGGACAACAGTAACCATATAACTTTATCAAACACCTACTTATTTTCATGCTTAACAGATAGCTCCTTTCATACTAATAACTGTTATGTAACGCTTTCGACTGGTATACCACGGAATATCCCACGAGTTACTTGTATTTTCTCGGTATACAAACGAACCTTTAGCTTCTTGAGTGCTCTTCAAACTTCCCAAGTGCATCCATAACTCGATATACGCGTGGCTAAAAGCATGAACCAATTCGTTTATAACATGGCGACAAGAACTTGGGCGCTAAAACATGTTTTACTTGTGATTGACTACAAAGTTGTTGCAATGCACGGTGAAGGAAAACAAAGGTCATTAGGATCCTAACACGCCACAATCATTTGATCAACGGATGAGCAAAAACGCTTAACCTGGTTTCTAAAATTGTCAATGAAAAATTCGCTTCTTCGAATTAATTATAATAAAAATGTAGGTAGACAAAGTCAAACATACTCGATAAAAATTTAAACAAACAAAGTCAAAATACTCACGTTTAAGTAAACATCTTAGCTTGGCAAAAGTCAAAGGCTCGAAGTAGAGTTTGGATTGCTCAGAATAACCTTCGCATTGCCGAAACTTAAACAAAAGGAACTCGCACTAAACTCGACGGAAATTTTGCAGCTAAATTGAAACTTCACACGTCATCTTATATATGCACGGCCTTGACCAATCAAAGCGCGCGCTTTGCTTTAGTTATGTTATAATTAACAAATGGTAAACGCCATAGCGTGTACTATTGAGCTATGGATGCACGCGGGAGGTTGCTAAGCACGAAAGAAGCGTAAGTGTCGCACGAGGCGATAGCAGTTGGAGGTTGCTAAGCACGAAAGAAGCGTAAGTTGTCGCACGAGGCGATACCATTTGTTTTATAACATAACATTGAGACATTGAACAACAGAAGTCCTTTTATTGAGCTACATCACAAAAAAAAATGTTCGTGTAGTCTTACATGGCAAGAGAAAACAAGCGCGCGAAAATTCATTCATGACAACCGACTGCACACCAGTAACTCGATAAAGTTTCATCTTCACACAACTGTGAAGACAGTTTCGCATTTCTGGGAGAAGGACGTCGGC
>Ga0126338_10001368_pt1 | contig 15670 bp, 5 predicted proteins | sample OrbCmetagenome_2_FD_92529 | JGI IMG/M metagenome (GOLD analysis project Ga0126338, IMG submission 92529) | Coral microbial communities from Petempiche,Puerto Morelos, Mexico - Orbicella C C metagenome | ecosystem: Host-associated > Invertebrates > Cnidaria > Coral | place: Petempiche,Puerto...
AAACCCCCCGAGGTTCCCACCCCCCCTTTTTAACCCCTTTAAGGTACCCCCACGAGCCCCCTCCTTTTTTTTTGGGGGTCCCTTCCCCTCCCCCCCCTTCCCCCCCCCCCCCCCCCCGGGAGAATACAAACGTTATTAGATTTCTGTCCTACCTAAATTCTATTTACGAGCCACAAGTGAGGGAAATTGCGAGAGTTTCAACATCTGTCGTCGAACACTGATATTAGATATCCATCTACCGACTGTAAGTATGTGAGATTCTTTTTATATATTTTTAGAGCTCTCCAAATATACTAGCTACTACAACAACTTCCATAACTTTAAATATTTCATGTCCAAAGAACGTGTTCAATGTTAGAAATATTTGAAATGTCAGGGATTTTTCGACCCGTATGGTTAGGAAACGTTATCGAAGAGCAATGAAAATAAAAGACTATATTTTGACCCATTTTCACAATAGAGGATTTCTCTTTCATTAAAATTTTCGTTTTCATCCGCGAGAAACAAACTGATGAGAAATTCAATTCGCTTATAAACGTTTATATTGCAATAGGCTTTTAGCTGTAATCAAAAGAAGATCTCCTTTCATTTGTTTAACATAGCATAAGGTAATTAAGCCTGCCTTCTGTTACTAGTTTTTTTTCTTTTTTTTTTTTTGACGTAGGGTGTCCGAGAATCTGTCTCATTTTATATATTTGACAAACCTTATGCCAGAGTTTTTCCCTTGCAAGTCACTTCTGGAGTGTTTTGCGATAGTTATATTACATCTATCTTTGTTTTTTGTTTTAATGAATTAGTATCTTTCTGTATCTATGTTTGCAAACGTTATCTCTGAGGAGGGTCAACATTGCCACTCAACTGATGGCATAATTGTCAAATAAGAACAATTCATTTGGAGATGTCATTGTATCACATACTTTTTAATTTCTTAAACAAGAAAAAGAGCAAACTCAGGCCAACCATTCACTTCTGTTGCGTATATTTGTTTGTCTCAGCACTATTGTTACACAATGTTTCATGATGTGAACATTATGGCCATGAAGAAATGAGAAATTCAAGCAAGCGTTAATTTTCATCACTGTTTCCTCACCAAAACGAATATGACGAAAAGAGTTTGCAAACGCATTTTTTTGTTTTCGTTCAGTACGTTCAGACATTAACGATTCAGTTCCTGGTACCATCTAGGTTTGTGTCATTTCTCATTACTTAGATCAGTTAGATATATGCCAGGTGAATCTGCGGTTTAAATGATAATGAGTTATAAATTCCTACCTACAAAGTTCAAGACAGCGTACGAGAAATATCCCAATCTTGGGATATTTTCTTCTTGTCCACATAAATGTATCGTTTTCACTAGGCCGAACACGTATCGAGGTAACCACTATCATACGTATTATATTGTCAAAGTGCTCAAAATAGTTTGCTTAAAGTTGCTTTCCTTGGAAATGATATATGATTTCATGGGCTTACTTGTTCCAGCAGCCGGCTTTTTTTTTTTTGTAACGCCTTCAAACAAAAAAAAAACAGGGAAACTTATCTTAAGCTTTCCCGTGGCATTTATCCTTTGTCGTCTTACACAATAAACAAGTAAGCCTTTATGTTCAGCTGAGCACATTAGATAAAATTAACCATACTGAATAATGCATCAATGAGAGGCAGTTTCGATATGACGTCTTTGTTTTCAGTTTCTTATTGCGAACAGGCTTGAATTACCACATTTTGCAAAACAGTAACGTTTTGGCAAATATTTTTTTACCATGAAAATGGTGTAAATGTCTTATTTCTTCATTACGTTATACAAAAAACAACAGTCATATAAGTATTCAAAATATAATTGTAGTGCCCTGTTATGTTAATATCACTTTTTATTGAAAAGGGAAAAATACTAATTTGTCACTATCCCTTTCTTGGCTTTTCTTTTTCTAACTGTCTAACTGACCCACTGGCACGAGAGAGAGGGGATGCTTTCCATTATGCCAGACCGACCGGTCAGAGACCAGTGGGATACCAAGGAAAATGGAACGAACCGGGCCAACTAATTAAGAGGAACTGCTCTCGCCATTTTTTCTTCCTTTTTTCGAATTCGCTACATGAGTGAAGAGAAGTAGGGCAATGAACCGGTTTGTCAAAAATGGAACGGCGAATTTCGGTCGTAATATTCCGACCAAAATAAGTGGACCACCTCAAAAGGTGATTCCGAATATTCCAGTAGGAAGGAACCTAAATGGATCTTTCCATTTGACTTCCGACCGAAATTTCCGGAATCTTTGGCACAGTGGAGAGCACCCAAGGCGTTGAGAAACAATCTATTTTATTAGGATGGTCTTTATTTTACAGGGCCACATCACATTATCATGAATCTAATAAATTTGCCGTCGGAAGTTATTAGCTTTATTATATGACTGAGAAAATCACTTCACTGTGATTGGCCGAAAGAAGGCAATTTACAGTCAATTGCACTGCACTGCAAATTAATACCGTGTGTTCGTAATTTTCTAAGGCACAATGAATGAGTAATCGTATGACAGCTGGAACAATTAAGGATTTATAGCACTCGTAATATTTAAATTCTTTCAAATTGCTCTCGCCTAAAGCAGGCTCTAGCAATTTTCAGAGAATCTCCAAATATCACTCGTTATAGAATATCAGAGACACGTAACTAACACAATTATAAACGTATTCGTTCCGCGGTGGAAAATGAGGAGTGTGGAAAGTGCGGAGTGTAGAAAATGTGTAGAAAATTTCAATTTTCCATTCAATTTCCATGGACATTCCATGTAATGTCCATGCTGAGTGTGGAAAACGAGGCGTGTTTAATATGAAGATTAACAAATAATCTTTAATTCCGTTACATTCTCATCGAAAGAGTGTTTAAAATATCGTGACACATGCGTTTAAATTAAAGAAATCAATGCGCGTAGCATTATTGTGAATTAACAACGTTAACAATCGATCTATTCTCTTCAAAAGCGGGATGTATCCTTACATTTTCATGGCTAAATCGTGCAATATTTTTTCTAGCTATAAAGAAAAAAAGAATAGGTAAATATACGAATTCAATGCGCGAAGCATTACTGTGAATTAATGATGTTAAGAATCGGTCGATTTTCTTTTAAGCGACGCATCATTGCGTTTTCATGGCCAAATCGAACAATATTTTTTGAAGCTCTAAAGAACAGAAACCAATAGATAAATAAAAGATTGAAATCAACGCGTTTAGCATTATTATGAATTCACAATATTAACAGTCGATCCATTCTCATTAAAAATGGGATGTATCCTTACATTGTCATGGCTACATCGAACAATATTTTTGGTAGCTAAAAGTTGAAATCAATACACGTAGCATTATTGTGAATTAACGATATTAACAACGAGCCCGTGTTCTTTCAACATTTCCCTGTGGCCTTCATCAAGTGATTGGTAGGTACCGAGATCGATTAGTACACGGCCGTCACAAGCAGAGTTTTTTCATTTAACATGCGCAGGGTTGGGATGCTAATAGGTGTTGGTAAAGTCTGTGCTGTACACTAACGCCCCTATGTTGTCGTCCCTGCGTACCACACGCCGATCCACGTGCTTGACCACGATGTTGTGTGGTGGCTGACGAAATTTTTCTGCGATCATGTCACCGCATCCGTAGCACTTAACATTTGTTGACAAGGCCACGAGGTAATACGAATGCGGCGACAAACCTGAGTGCAATGTTCCTGCTGCTGCCGATGGTTGGAATGACGAAATGGCCGAGGCCATTCTCTTTCAATGAGAATATAACGGAGTTACACACGCCTCGTTTTCCACACTCAGCATGGACATTACTAAAATGGAAATAGGGAATGGGAAATTGAAATGGAAAATTGAAGTGGAAAATTGAAATTTTCTACACGTTTTCTACACTCCGCACTTTCTACACTCCGCACTTTCCACACTCCGCGTTTTCCACACTCCGCATTTTCTACACTCCATATTTTCCACACTCCTCATTTTCTACACTCCGCACTCCGCACTCCGCGTATTCCACTGTACCAATCTTTAATTATAACTCGAGTCAAACAGATTTTATCAGATGATTTTATCGAACAATTGACGCCTCGGATACATTGAGTGGTTCATTGTGTAAACAACAAGCCACAAGCTGTGTTTGTGGGACATTTCAAGGGTCTAACTGAAACGTTCTGAAACTCAGTTAGTAGCGTTATCAGTGTCTGTGTAAAAACAGAATACTTTCTTTGAACATTTTGTTGCTTTGGTCGTAGATAGCTTGGATCAGAGAGTGACTAATTTTTTCAGCCTATCTTTTGAAGATGTAATTAATATGTATATGTCTTATTTTCTCTTTAATTTATATGCGAGCACTTTTAAAATTTGTTTTTAATTTTCTCGTTAAGAGATCTCGTAATATACTAAGTGATTTTACCAAGTTTTCAACGAAGATATTATATGCATTGACATTATTTAAAGCCCTGAGGCAAGCAATTGACTAAACGTCTTGTCTTTCGTCCGAAAATTCAAATCCGAAGATAACAGGACCAGCTGCAGTGTGCAAATGAATGTCAACTCAAACGAGCCGATCAGTAAATAACTTATTCAAATGCTGTTTCGTAGATAAACTTTTACTGAAGATCTTCAAATCTTACGAACTTTACAGAATACGGCAATTGATTTTGACTGATACGGACTGATATGGATTGATTTGTGAAAGCAAAAGAACTATAAAAGGAAACCACAGAGTTGAAAGTCAAAATACTGGAAAAGGATCTTAAGAAGATAAGGTACGTAAGATTATAAAACCTGAATTGTTCAGTCAGCTCAGAACTTGGAAAAATGATGTTTTACACTCCTGGCTGCTTTTCAATCTACACAGTTTACAAATACATGTAATAAAACCTTGCTAAAACTTCTAACGAAAGATATCCGAATAAGAACTATGGGATTTTCAGTCAGTGATAGCAGATAATTGACATGAGTGTAAACCGTATGTCAGTCCATTTCGCCGATTAAGCCAAGCTAGAGGTGATAACCATGGCCTCTAAAACTCTACATTTTTACATAGTGTCAAATACCGAATTTGAAACCCTTACTTATTTGGTAGTTTTTATAAGCGAAAGAGCATGCTGATCAGCTGTTCAAGACAAACATGACTGAGCATTTGCCGTAAGGGACGAGTCCTTTTTGCATCGCCTTTACGTTTGCATATGCTGCCAATCTCTCCGTTTTAACAGGAGAAAATACAAAAATGTAGTACACAGTATAATGAACAGTTCCAGTTCTGAGGTTAGAAATAACTTGACGGCACTAAGCCACATCATGATTCAACTTATTTCAATTGTAATCAGTTTTGTCCTCAGTGTTGCCTTTGTTTATTTTCATAAGAAAATTACAGTGTTTCGAAAGTTGATTAAAGTTTCCTCAGTACCCTGTAATTATTATAAAAACATGTGAAATTAAACATCTTAAATCATTAAAGCTGTTTAAAGCATCGTTCTCTTAAACCGTACTCTACCGAAGCTAAGGTACACCAACGGCTTTAAATATTCAGAGAGATACAAATATCATGGATTGAAATTAGCGACTTCTGACAAACTGTGCACTAATTTAAGGGGTGGCGAATGGTCCTTCAAAAACTCTGGGTCTCGCAAAATTTTAGTCGAATTTCATGGGTCTCGCAGTCTCGTTGTTTTAGCGGTTATGTGCTTCTCGCAGTCTCGATTTTTATACGAAGCTCTCTCGGAGTCTCGACTTTTTGCAAGGTTAAGGGTTTCGAGGTTCCGATTCGTTTGTTTGTTTTAATAAATGACATCTTCTCGTCACTTGATATTGAATTTCAATAAAGCAACTTTCAAATTTCCGAGAAAAAGTTTTAATCCCAACTTCTGCCAAATTGTCTGAATTCCACAAAAAGCTACAAAACTTACCGCAACGTCATTTTGGCGCCAAAAAAACAGTTATTTTGTTCCAGGATATCCTAACGTAGTGTGTTATAGTCGAATTTCCAGTTCCAGCTCGTTCGCAAAGGCTGGCTAAAAGGGGAATCAAGAAACCACACACAACCCACGATAGCTCATGATGAAACCCACGAAGTCGAAGAACTTATCTGTTGTCCCCTGTGGAACTCTGTAAAGGCACAAGTATTTACGACAAAAGGCTCCTTTGTAAGACTTCTGTACAAGCTCATTCTCGCTCATTCTTATATCTCCCAACTAAATCTGGGGCTCAAATTTTAAGCGTCTGAGGCCCTCGCGCTCGCACTCAAAACACTTTGAAGTCTCGGTCTTACAATCTAAAAAGTCTATATGTCTCGGGCTCGCAAAGAAAGGCGCTAGTCTTGCCGTCTCGCAAAGTCTCGCATTTACCACTCACCACCCCTAATTTAAGATTTGCTTGCCGAGCGGCAACCTCGCTGGACGAGACTCCGCATAAAGAAAATTAAAAACACAAAACAAAGTCGAAAAACTCTTCTTTTTTGTCGTCACTAGGGAGTGTCTCTTTAGCCAGAGGATGAAGGTGTACATACGACAAACACAAGAGAAAAATTGTGTTGAAATGTTGAAATGTTATGACGAATTGACAGTTGATTGAAGTGCTAGCTGTAGTTACTTGATCTCTTAATTAAAAAATACCCCGTAAGAACGTGCGAGCTAAAACCTGTTCTTCTGTTTCACAATCAATAGATTATGAGCTCGAGATTTACGAGGCCGAAGCTCTCATCAACTGTCACTTCATTGACATAGAAATCCAGAGCAGATCTAATTGTTTTGTTTACTTCCTCGTGCTATTTTCAAGCAGAAATCGACAAGACTTTCCGTCGTTATATCCATTTTTACTGTAGTCCGATGTTTGACATCATTTTTTTTGCGCTTTTCCGAAGTGAGATGGTCTTCAGTTTACCTCATACCTCAGGCAAGACCGATGTTTAATTAGGGGTGGGGAAAACTCCTTCAAAAAGCACAGCTCTCGCAAAATTTTCGTCAAATTTCAAGGGTCTCGCAGACTCGTGTTTTCAGCGACTATGAGCGTCTCGCGGTCTGGATTTTTTCACAAAGCTGTCTCAGTCTCGATTTTTGCAAGGCTAAGAAAGTCTCGAAATGCCGATTTGTTTGTTTTCTTTTTGAAAAAAGACGTCTGAACGACTTGAGCTCGCATTTAAAGCACTTTGAAGGCTCGGTCTTGCAACTGTAGAAGTCGAAATGTATCGGGCTTGCAGATAAAAACGCTAGTCTCCCCCCCTCGAAAAGTCTCGCTTTTACCATTCACCACCCTTTTATTTCCTTTACTGTTTGAATATTCAGCTGACATTCAAAATACAGTTCAAATTTCTTCAAAATATTTCAAAAGGTCTTCTTCAAGTTTCTTCTTTCGAATTCTTGCGGCTTTGCAGGGATGATATGTTAATTCTTAGTCCATATTTTGTATTTAGTGGACGTTAAAATTTCACTCAGTCTTTGTCAGGTAACAGGTGTTCTTTTGCTTGTTTATCGTTACCAAGGTGCATTTCGTTTTATTAGCTTAGTGTGGGAATTACGTTTGTTTCATTTAGCGTGTGGGTGTTGGACATACAAACCGATTTCCTTATTTTTCTTTAAAGTTGACGGAGGCATTATTGCAGAAAACAAACTACATGTACATTGAATTGTGGAGAAAACAATCTACAAAACTACAGAACTCCGTCCTTCCTTGATACTCAGGTTTACGAGCCAGAAGAGAGAGAGAGGCTGCGCGATTTTCAACATCTGCTGCCGAACATTCGATATCCTGCTACTGACTGCAAGTATCTGAAAAAAAAAGTTTGTGTTTTCTACCGATACGTATTTTTAAAAAACCGTCTCTAGGTATAGCTTGTCATTGATTCTAACTACAACAGCTTCCATAACTTTACAAATTTCATCTCGGTCCCAAGATTCGTGTTTAATGATGTTGCAAATATTTCAAAAGGTCAAGCTTTCTTCGAGCCATATCGTAAGGTTAAGAAACGTTGCGGAGGAACAATGGAAATGAAAGGCCACATTTTGATCCGTTTTCACAATAGAGAATTCCTCTTTCATAAAAGTTGCGTCCGCTAAGAACTTCCCGATAGGGAATTCATCTCGCTTGTAAACGTCTATCTTGCAATAGGCTTTTAGCTTTAACCAAAAGAAGATCTTCTTTCATTTGTTTAATTAATTAAACAAGGCCGGTAATTAAGCCTGCCTTCTGTTACTCGTTGTTTTCGCCGGAGGTTTTCCGAGAATCTGTCTCATTTTATATATTTGACAAACCTTATGCTAGAGTTTTTCTCTACAGCAAGTCACTTCTGGAGCTGGCTGTTTTTTCTGAACGTTATTTATTACAGCTATCTTTTATTAGCTTTAATGAATTAGTATCTTTCGGTAACTGTATTTACAAACAACATCTCTAAAGAAGGCCAAAAAGCGGCCAGCACTGCCACTCAACATGGCATAGCTGTCAAAAGAAGAACAATTCATTTAGGGATGTCATTGTATTACACACTTTTTAATTTCGCGAACAAGAAAAAGAACAAATTATCCATTCATACCTGTTGGATGTATTAGTTCGTCTCCTCACTATTGTTACACAATATTCAAGTTATCCCGCAAATGTTTTTTTCCCTTTAAAGAAAACCTTTCGTGATTAATGTACCGCGATCTACACAAGCATTCCTTCAAAGAGGAGTTTCAATTTGTTAGTTTTCATGCATTTTACGCTGAAAGATTTTGAGAAGCCTCACGAGAAACACAAATGGAAGGAAAAATAGAAAAGTTGAAAATGCAATCAATTTACATGTAATAGTTTTACATGAAAACTGCTAACGGATGATAGCGGTGAGGTAATGTGTTTCACTCAACTTAGTCACTCCGGTTCCAAGGAACCTGCTCCAATATTGTTGTCGCTTTGTCACATTTAACTCGTGAATATGCTAAAAGGGGCAGTTATACGGTCAATTTAGACACTTTTCTAACGTGCATGTAACTGACCTCAGACCTTCAAATCGAAGAAACCTTGAAATAACAGCCAACCAAGATGGAGAAACAGAGGAAGCAATTAATTGAGCAAAAAACAAGGATGCCTACAATTGAGCTTAAGATGGATTGTAATTAACAAACTTAAAAAGCTGCGTCATCCCCGAAATTGCTGCTAGCCATCAACTGAAAATCAGGCTTTTCCAATAAATGTCTAATTGTAAACTGGATAAGTAAATTCAGATGATTTGAGTAAACGAAGTGACATCATTTGATTGACTTGAAAAAGGCAGCGACAGGAGAATGACGCCACAACAAGTTCCATAAACAACGCAGGGTAAATTGTAACTTTAAAAACTTGCTACATGCTAATATATATGGCAGCGTTAATATACTACGTTCTGAATTTGTACCAAAACCTCAATAGATAGACACCTTCATTGAATTATATCAGAGTGGCCCCCTTCAAAAAAGCAATATCGACTGGTATCCACAGAGTCACTGATAAAAATTACATAAGAACTTTAAATTAAAAATTAAAAATATAGTTACTAATAAAAAGCGCTAAAAAAGAGATGCCAAAAGAAATAAACAAAAAATTGAAATAAAACAATACATAATATGTAGACTTAACCTATTGAAAATTTAACACCATAATCATAATTGCAGGAGTTCTTAGCAAATTCTGCTGACAAACCCACGGTAGGTGAAACTAGTTGTTTCACCTGGGTGTGCGATTATGAAAAGGTGGTTAAAAATAAATAATTAAGAAACTATAGGCAATGTACATGACTTTTCATTTGATGCAGCTTTACACAAGCTGGCATACTGCTGATTATCAAGCCTACTCTGCAGACTGAACCATTTCAGAATTTTTAGTCATGTCCCTCTCCTGAAATCTCAGTCAAGCGTTAATCAGCGACAAATGTTGACAGAAAGCTATGATCTGAAGCTGAAGTTACCAGTTATAGTTATTTTACAAATTTGATTCATCTTCTGATCTTTTTTCAGATTGGGAAACATGCTAGTTACCAGGTTCTTCCGTTCCCTAGTGGCACTTGCTATGCTGCCTTACTGGTCAGCGTACTCAACTGAACTTGGTAAATAGTTCGATGGTTCGTCCAGTGCAGGTCTAGTGCAGGTCTAGTGCAGGTCTAGTGTGATCGTTAGTTGCGCGAGGGTAGGCAGACGTTTATACTTCAGAGAGTTCTTGTTTTTGGTCATTTCGTATCTCACTGATTTTTGGATCGTGCACTGCAATTAACTGACCAAGTAACCAGTCGCCAAGTAATGCGCCAAGTAGATAAAGATAAACTTGAGAATCAGGGTCGTAAATCTCCAAAAGTGAATTCAACATTTAAATTGATATCACTGTGTTAACGTGTTTTTCCTTTTGGCTCGATCGAATCACATCGTCAAGGCTAGGCGTAAACGTCCCTATTGTTCATTTAACTTTCTCTGATGGTCGAGCTAATACAAATGCTATTCCCATTTGTTTTTCATTCAGAGGTCAAGACAATTGAGCTGAGCGGAGATATAATAATGGGAGGACTCTTTCCAATTCACCAAAGAAGTAAGCAGACAGAGAATGCTTGTGGTGTTATTGATCTTCAACCTGGATTCCAGTACTTGGCCGCCATGTTATTTGCCATTGAGGAAATCAATAACGACCCGAACCTGCTCCCGAACATAACACTCGGTACGAAAATCTACGACACTTGCCGAAGTCAAACAATTGCTGCTGACCGTGCGAAAGACATAATAAAATACACTCTTGTGGATCAAGATGCGCCATTAGCAGGAGTTATTGGACCTTTTGTTAGCGATGTTTCCATAGCAGTGGCAAACTTACTGCGTGTGTTTGACATCCCTCAGGTCAGTTATGGATCAACTAGCGCGGATTTAAGCAACAAGGAGATTTTCAGCTACTTTTTTCGCACCGTTCCACCTGATTCCTTTCAAGCACACGCTCTTGTCGATGTTATCAAAGAGTACAACTGGGACTACATATTTACCATCAACTCCCACGGGAATTATGGGCAGAAAGGAATGGCTGAACTACGGAAGGCTGCAGACGCCGCAGGCATCTGTGTCGCAGACGCTGCTCAACTTCCAAGTCTCCCAAAAGATGAAGATTTTAATGAGGTTATTAAGAACATGGTCATAAGGAGAAGAGAAAGTTCAAATTCTGTAAACACTATTGTGCTGTTTACAACCCACGCCGACTCTGCTGATTTACTCCGCGCAGCTAAAGAGGCTGGGGCGACCCAATTTACCTGGGTTGGGAGCAACGGCTGGAGCAATCGTTTTGACGTCACAAACGGAAATGAAGAAGTCGCAGACGGCTCCCTAACTGTCAATCATCTTGAAGGAGAGATCCCGCGATTCCAGAAACACTTTAAGAATTTAAAACCAAGTAACAACAAGTTTAATCCTTGGTTTGTCGAATTCTGGGAAGAAATAATGAAATGCAATATCCCTGGAGCAAACGGAAGCGTTGCAAATATGTCAAGATCTTGCAGGAGCGATGAAACATTACCTTCTGGAATGGAAATGGCGCCTGTGCGAGTGGTGATCAATGCAGTCTATGCTATGGCGCATGCGCTGCATAATCTTCAACAACACTACTGTCCAGGGGTGAACGGCATCTGCATCAACATGACCAAAGAGTTTCAAAGAGAGAAATTGCTTACATTTCTAAGAAACGTGACCTTTTTAGATTCTGCTTTAAACGTCACCATTCGTTTCAATCAAAATCAAGAAATAGATGGTGTATATGACATTAAAAACTTCCAAAATGAGGATGGTGGAGACTGGAAATACAACAATATTGGAAATTGGCAAGGGCAATTGTTCCCGGATAATAAAATCCAAGGAATGCTGAAAGTAAATAATTCTCTGCTACGCTGGGGCAGACATAAGGCGCATCCTCCTACGTCATTTTGTAGCAAGCCTTGCAATGATTCACAGATACACAAACCAAGAAAACGAGATCCTAAGTGTTGCTGGGACTGTATAAACTGCAAGGACAACGACATCATCAAAAATGACACCTGTCAATCATGTCCAATAGGTTACTCACCTAGTGAAAACCTGGTTTTCTGTGCAAAGCTACCTGTGCTGTATCCAAAGTGGTCAAGCACTCCTATCGTAACCTTCACTGTTATTACAATCTTAGGAATGCTAGGCACGTTAACCACAGTGGCGTTATTCATAAAGCATAGAAGTCACAGTTTTATCAAAGCAGCTGGCAGGGAGTTAAGCGCCATTTTGTTTTTAGGGGTGATGCTTTGTTACGTAACACCGTTCACATTTTTTGGCCAACCGACCGACAGGCTTTGCGGCGTGCGGCGTTTTCTTGAAAGTGTGAGCTTTACCGCATGCTATGCTCCTGTACTCATGAAGACAATTCGTATATACCGAATCTTCCAAAGCGCCAAGAGCTCAGTCACCCGGCCTTCACTCACCCGGCCTGGATCACAGGTCCTTATTTCCATAGGGCTGATAGTAGTACAGCTATTGCTCACCACTTTGTGGTACATTTCTGATGTCCCCAGGGCCCAGGAAGTGTACCCCTCTCAGGGCATTGTTATTGTCCAGTGCGCAGTCAACGAATTTACATTAGCAGTAAATATTTGCTACAACTTTCTTCTAATGTTCTTATGTACTATCTTTGCATTCAAGACGCGAAATTTTCCAAGGAATTTCAACGAGGCAAAGTGCATTGGTATCAGCATGTACCTCACCTGTTCCGTGTGGATCATCTTCCTTCCATCTTATTTAAACACGTCCGACGCTTTCATTCGTGTGTATTTAAGCTGCGCGACTTTCATTGTGCTCGGTACCATAACTCTGTGCGGTTTGCTGGTTCCCAAAGTAATCATTCTTTTCTTCACAAATGGCCAACCCCCTAGCGTCACTGAAAACTATACTGTGCCTGCTCCGCTAGGGAACACGGGAAACCGCATGCTAAGTAGCGCGGTTGCGGGTTCACAGTTGCAATGGGGTCACTCTCTCAAGAGGTGTGCAAGGCCGCTCAAGGAACCGCCACCCACTCAATCTCACACTGGGAGCTCCATAGGTACAAGCACATCCAACTTACACAAAGTTTCTACAGAATTAGCGGCGGCTTAGAGTTTACTGGTTCATTGGTAGTTATAGGAACCATTTCACAGCAAGACCGACCTTAACCGCAAACTACATATATAACAACTGTTTACTAAGAGACGAATGATGATTTCATTTTTCGCGGTGTATAAAATGGCTTTCACATCGAAGAAAACGAGTCTGAATATGACGAAACACTACAGAAACGCGCCATGACTGAAGTAGTTTGGTTACAGTCGTTAGATATAGAATATGACAAGGAAAGTGCTCAAGTAACAAGTGAAAGATTATGTTCAAAAATCGTCACTTTCCATCAGCTTGTTATCTTTATTTCTTATCTTAAAATCAACTGCGCTGATTCCCTTCGAGTTACATACACCAAGACTTCAACACACCGAAACTATAGCTCCACAATTACCCATGCGTGTATTCTCTCAAGTAGCGCAGGTTAGGAGAGTTTTTTTCTCAACAAGGTGTTTAACTTGACTGTTCAGCTGTTGTTACTTATAAAAAAAAAATGACCAGTGTTCGAAATTCAGTACACCCTGCTTTTTGTTCGAGTAATTTACCATCTTGGTTCTTAGGCCAATGAATTCATTAAACCCATACAATTCCTGTACTATCTCAGTTCTCCTTTTAAAATATACTTAACTTTGATTGACAGTATTTCCTGTTCTGCAATTTATTTTGTATCACGAAGCAATGAAATTCACGCCACGAAAGCATCACGTTGGCGTAAGAAATCAAGCGAGCTATATTTCAAGCTGTAAATAAGTGGCTATGTACATTGGAAAACGATTGAATATATTATTGTTAAGGGTCCGTCCACAGTATGCCGGAGCAATTTGAAAACGCAACAATCACCGGTCACCTTTGGATTTTGGATTGAGTACAACTCGGTCAGAGAAATCACATCATTATCGTGACGTCATCATTGTTTTCAAAATGTTTTCCGTCTACATTAAAACGCAAAGCAGGCGTTTTCAAATTCCTCCGGTTTTCAAAGCGTTTTTGAAAAGCTCTGTTTTCGTGACGGATTATTGAGTGTGGACGGTAGGCCTAACCGTAGAAATAAAGCTTTTCAAATTTCTCCGGCGTAGTGTGAACTAGCCTAAGTTTTCACTATTAATGCTGTTAACGAAGAAAAAAAACACTAAAATAAAAATCAATGAAGATAAGTGTATGGCGAGTTGAGATATCTCCTTTATATTACTCGCTTCTCTCTGCAACACTGTTTGATTGCTCTGTGCTGGTATTTCGCAGCTTGCTTTCTTTCTCCAGTAGGTCGACGATGTCTTTGATTTGTTCAGGAGTAATATCTACATCTTCCATTGACAAAAGCTCAACGATCTGCAAGACGACACATGATTTGAATTATTTAAAGAGTGATAAAACTACAGTCGCACCCCTATTAAGCGGCCACCTATTAAACGGCCACCCCTATTAGGCGGCCAGTAATCAAAGTTCCGATGAGGCCTTGTCTAGTGTTTTTACCCCTATTAAACGGCCAGACCCCTTTAAGCGGCCAATATCCATTTCCCCGAGGGTGGCCGTTTAATAGGGGTTGAACTGTACAAACAAAAGGTCACCACAGACATCAGGATACATCACAGACAGACAGGTTTGCATGGCTAACATTGAAACAGATTCTAGCTACTGTATTTAGCTTGTCTTACGAGCTTACAGATTGTGTACGGGTTCTCGATTTTCCCAGAAGTATGGCGGAAGCCCTAGGATTTCACGGTAAAGATCGTTTCCGGTACTATGCCGTCACCGTGATTCAGAAATAACGGAACCGAAAAACCGTTTGCCACGAACATCTTCAGCCTTGTCAATCAAAATTCGTTTGATAAAAGTTTTTTTTTTTATTATTTTTCGCTCAGATTCTCAACATCAAGGAAAACAATTCCTTTGATTAGCACTCCGATTACATATGAAACTAAAACCTTGTTTCACTTTACTCGTCCGACGGCTTTAATATGGCAGACGAACGGCTAATCTACGGTGAACCAGCTACGATATCATTGGTTTTCATCCCAGCTATCAGTTTACATGGCATCCACCGTGAGGAACAAGAAGTATGAAATTTCACTCTATGTAATTAAAAAAATCAAACATTCGGGAAGAGGTATTTTTGTACTGACTTCGAGACCGACTCGGATAATTTTGCGTCAATTATTTACTTAAGATACATGCCACTGAGTATATCCATCTTGAGTTCGTTTCATTTCCTTCTCTATTCTCAATGCTATTTTCATTCTCTTTTAATTAGTGTCCAAATCAAGCGTGAAATTTTGATGCTACAATTTTCCGTTACCGATCGTTTCCCATGATCTCTAGACAGACTGGACACGGAACTAAATGATGAAATTTCAAATCCTACGAATTGTAAGACTTAAATGTAATGATAACACTTGTCACTTACCATTCCCACGTCACCTAGGTCGAGCGCGCCATCGTGATCCTGATCTAGCATTTCGGCGATTTTTTGGCATTTAGCTTCACTCGGAGCGTCTTTTAATCTGCGCACAGCAGATATCATCTCCTGCAAACTGATCTTACCATCACTGAAACAAAACAAAACCGGGTACGTTGATATTTAAGAA
>Ga0126338_10001369_pt1 | contig 15668 bp, 9 predicted proteins | sample OrbCmetagenome_2_FD_92529 | JGI IMG/M metagenome (GOLD analysis project Ga0126338, IMG submission 92529) | Coral microbial communities from Petempiche,Puerto Morelos, Mexico - Orbicella C C metagenome | ecosystem: Host-associated > Invertebrates > Cnidaria > Coral | place: Petempiche,Puerto...
GGTGTGTGCCGCGAAGGGTCTTAAACCCTGACCCTATTTAAGGATGAATCAAACGAAAATTGATACCCTATTTAAGGCCCAAACCCAAAAAATGACACCCTATGTAAGGGAAAAACAAAAACTCAAAATAGCTTGAACGGGTCAACCACAGAACCGCCACGGAAAAACACAATCTTGATAAAATCACTTTCCTAATACTTTAACTTTAACAGATCATTTGTTTTCCACTTGACTGGGTGTTTAAGCACTGCTATTTTAGCTGATACAATTTAGGCACCCTATCTAAGGATCATACTGGGAACACTATGCCAACAGGGGCAAAAATGATACCCTTATTAAGGATAGAGAACCTCAAAAACCATACCCTATTCCACGGCACATACATGTACCTATATAGCCCATATATGGGAGTACCCCTCCCCCCTCCCCGGGCTCTAAGTATACGCTGTGGTCAAATTTGCTTTTGGTTTGAAACTTTTTTCCTTTCTTTCTACAGTGTAGTTTATTTCCAATACTTCAAATCACAGAAGAGTTAATTCTATAATTCTGGATGTCTCATACTAGTGCTTTGAGACTCAAACTTGCAAGTTAATCACATCCTTGATACATGTATATTAAATTTTGCCTCTGAAACAAAAAAAGCAAAACTCAAACAAGTTTTGATGACAATTAATTTGAAAAATTATGCTGTACCTCTCCAGTAGCTGTAACTAATCCTTGCTTGATCAACTCATCTGCAATATTTCCAACTCCACCTTCAGAATTATCCCACAGCTCCACAGAACAGGGCACTACATATACAAAACATCAACAATAATAATTATTACATGTATGGCATACAGAGTGGGAGCAAATCAGTAAAAATGCTACCCTGTTTGTGATGATATCATTTTTATCCACACATGTAGGACTGTCATTAATGGCCATTACCGCAGTAAGACCTGTTACGGGTGAGTATGCTTCATAGGCCCTCAAGTGGTGACTCAAAACTAACAGCTCTGCACACGTGCAATATCATTTTTGGTATTATTTTTGACTCTTCAACTGTACTTGAATTTCTTTGTATATAATCAAAACATCTTCGGATCTTCCTTGGAATTCTTCTGCAACCCTCAGTTACAGGGCTCAAAAAAAGAGCTGTCCAGTCGTCTGGAACAAGTAGATTTTTCCTCTGTATAAGTAACATTTCATTCTCACTTACCTGATGGTAAGGGTTCAGGCAAGTCGTCTACCAACTAAATCATTAAGATAGCAAACTACGACTTACCCAACGCAAGCATTATTTGAGAGCTACAACCTACTTGTCCTTAGGGAAAGCTGAAATTCAGTTTTTTATCAAGCCTTGGGTTATCTTTGGGAATCTTCAGTAATCTTTGGAAATTTTCAGAAATGCTTGCGTGGCCAATGAACAACTTTTGGAGAATCTTTGGAAATCACTGGAAAGTGGTTGGAAATCTTTGGGAAATCAGCCATTCAAATTAAAAACAATTGCAGAATACGACAACATCAATGATGAAATCTGCTTAAAAGTCTGGAAGACTTTCAGAACGAACAGATTTAAATTTAATCCACATACTATCTAATGATTTCTTGGTTTCCTTTAGCTTAACTGTCAACAGCTTGCCATCAGTAAGATTGTGTATCATATCAACACCCTGCAAAAATGAGCATAAAAATAATTTGAGCACTGGAAAATGGCAACATGTAAGAGAAAATATTATTAATACTCAAAATAAGAGGTTGGTTCTAGCAGGAAGGTATTCATCCTGCACCAAATTTCTAAAATTTATATATTCCCTCCCATTGTTATCAGTGGAAAACATGAAATTAAAATTGCAAACCTTGTTGTAGATATAATTTTTATATCAGCTAGGGGAGTTGGTGGATAAGATCTCTAGAATATACTGCACCTTGTCATACAAGTCACTGTTAGTTGCTGCCATGCCGTGAAGGCAATAAAGTTGTGCAAATGGAACCAAGGAAAGGATTTCATGTGACAAGAACACAATCGACCTCAGGCTGATAACTTCAGTGTTGCCATAGTCCACAAAATGTACTCGAACCTAAAAATTAATTAAATTAGCAGATAAACATTGAAAAAAGTTGCATCACACTGCAAAAAAAAAAAACAAAATTCCATAATAGTATAACCTACATTATCTCTTGTGTTTGTGTCAAGCTATGTACATAAACAAGCACATTATTTTCTTCTCCTTACCAAGCCAATGAAACAAACTACTTTTTCAAACTAATGTGGCAACATTTTTTCAACAGCACACAAGCTTTCTGTTAAGGAAAATGTTTGCCTAACTGAGGTTATAACATATTGAACTGGAAATGTGTACCTTGTCATCCTCCACAAGTTCTTTAACCCTGCAGCGATACCAATGTTTATCTGCAGGATAAATTCCACCATACACCTGCAGAAAGGTCAAATACATGTCACAGCACAATAAAAATTTCAGTTTTGTTGTTGTTTTTATTTTTAAATTACCGGTTTACATTGAATGCATAAAATGGTTGGCACTATCAAGATAGCTAGATATTTAACACTTAAAATATATAAACAGAGTATTTCCTAAACAAGCAAAACAGTTCATGAACAAATACAAAGTTACTTACATGTACAACTTATTTAGATAACACAAAAGCAAATAGCATTCGGTGGTATGAACTCCCAAATTTTCTTTTGAATAAACGAAAGTGAGCACCACATAATTGCATGCCTTTACAAAATAGCCCAAGGAAATATGCACACTGACTGGTTAAAAATTTTATGTCTATAGTACAACAGAAACATAGAAAAGTTGTCCTAGTCATGCTGTTCGCTACTTTCGTTGGCTGTTTTCTAAAACAAGGTAGAAAATATTTTCTTCTGGTTTCTATTAAGTTAGCTGAAACACTCACATCAGTTTGGGAGAATTCAAAAAAGCTGTGGAAACACTTGCCTATTGGCTCCTACACATTCTCCCAAACTTCCACTGGTGTTTCTATAACAATAGAAACCGAAAATGTTTTCTACCTCTCAATATAAATTAAGGTAAACATACAGCTGTAGGCACCTTGTCAGTATGTGGAGTTGACTGCAATAAAGGCTTATTTCTGCAGTAAATCTGAAGGTCACTGCTCATCTTGTCAATCACTTTAGCTGTGTCTTCCTCTGCTGTCTAAAAATTAATTTCAGATTTGTTATTACACATACAGATTACTGTAAATATAACTAAAACTATATAATAAAAAATAAAATAAAAAAAACATTTTTAAACGCTGTAAACAAGGAACAAGGTTCTAACATGAATGAGTAAAGGGACGTAGCGCCATCCAGCCATCCGGGACAAGTAGATTCCCCTTCCAAGCAAGTAACTTTTCACTCTCACTTGCCCGATGGACAAGGGATCAGGCAAGTCATCTGCCAACTAAGTCATAAATGACTAACCTAAGACTTGCCAAGGGCAAGCAAAATTTTAGAGCTACTGGTCCCAAGGGCAACCTGGAATTCGAGTTTCTGCTCAAGTGCTGGACTACTGAGGCTTCAACCAGTTGAAACATACAACCTTGTAACAGTACACGTAGGTGTACATGTGTCGGACTGTATACATGTAAATGTATAATAGTGCTGAAGTATCTACTTTATTCCTAAAACAAAGTAAAATTATTACAAGTGTAAAACATAATAAGCATTCTGTTAGAGCCATTCAGCTTTGAGCTAAAACACGTCTGCAAGTACATGTCTCACCGCTGGTAATTGAAGGCTTTCATCATAGCAGAGAGTTGTGGTACAAGTTATAAAATTTGCATTCAGTTCTCAAGATACAAATTAAGAAATGGAGTTTGAAATTAAAATCACACTTCAAGACTGCTCAAACAGACATCAAAGTGTCTTGAAAGCTGACACCACAAATGAGATACATGTAACATACTACACCTGTGCCCAGAACATTACAGGACTCTCCACATGGGTTATAAAGATTCTCTCCTGGAAAAATAGAAGGGTAGACCAAGTTAAGTCCTTTACAATTTTGCAAATACAAAAATGTCTCTCCAATAAAGAGTTAAGACCCACCTCATGTGACTCCCCATTCTCTGCATGAGGACTTGTTGGACGGGCATCAACACCATCTGTAAATATAATGAGGTATGAGATGTAGAAGAACACAGATCACACTTAAACGACAAGTTCTAAATTGAGAAAATAGATAAAAAATACAATAGTTGTCAGAGATGGTTCATTATGCCCCTCGGAGGGTCAACTTGATGATGTGATAGTACAGGGCTTGAATAAAATTGCTTTGAAATGGACATTAACCCACCTTCAAAAGAACTCTTTCTTCTTGCTCTGAACTTCTCTGGCATGGCATTGAAGTTACTGGAATTAGTGGCCCAAGGAGATGATGAACTGACTGGCGACTTGGGTGTTAGTGGACTTCTCATGAAAAAGAACACAATGTACAAATTAACGACATCTACATGTATGCCAAGTGCATGTAGTATTGCCAAGTGCAATTTCAGTTTCTTTTAATCCTAGTAGTTATTGTCAATGATAATACATGTTCTGGTGAAATTTTTTACAGTATATCCAGCCGTTGAACCTAACTACAGCCTACTGAACTCTGTTGTCTCAAATTCTTCACTCTCAATCTTAAACTGATCATTTTCCCTTGGCATGGTTTTGCAGTCTCTAACTAAGGTACAGTATTTTCCATTTCCCTTGAGAATATTAAGTGAAGATAGTGAAACTCAGTTGTAAAAAAATAAATAAATAAATAATAATAATAACAACAACAATAATAATAATAATAATAATAATAATAATAATAATAATAGGTTGATATCAGACTTATTACCGTGGAACTGGACTTGTTGACCTGACGTCTCCACCTGAACTTGCCCAGGAATTCTGCAATTAAAACAAATTTCTGTTCAACTTACCAGTCAACTGCCCTTGAAGTGAAAGACGGCTTTCGTAATACGTAGTTGAGGCCATGAGACAGCGTTCCATATAAGTGAGGGGTCCCAGCTCAAAAACCCGACAAGATCAGCAACATGACCAGACACATTAACAGAAAATTTACAACGATTTGGTGTGAGCACTGGAAACTGACCCGTTCAAATTCCTTGTTTACACCCTCCTTGAAAACTTTATATCTGGAATTCTGATCTAGGATTACACATTTGAATTATTAGTCTCTACCGCGGTCTACTTGATGAATACAATTACAAATTTAAAGAGCCACATAAAATTGGTTGTCCAGGGATCCATATCTGAAGTCATCGGATCATTAATTGGAGATGATTCGGAAATAAGAAAAACTCTCAAAACCATCTTGTTTTTCAGACGCCAACAAAACCTCTGTTCAAATATTCGTGCCCGATTTCACAACATCCTTCTGGATGTAGATGAAAGATGTGAAAAAAAAAGACAATTTTTCATATTTGCAAAGGTCAGTCTACACGAAAGACCTTTAAAACATGAAACGTTGATATCTTCTTTGCTTTTCCGAAACAAACAAGCTCATGACGTTTTCTTGTAACAAGTATGTAACTTGTCGTCATCGGAGAACGCACATTTTTTTCGGCTGTCAAATTTGACGGCCGAAGATAAGTGCTTGTCGATTGCTCGGCATTGACGATAAATTATCGCAGTCGAAATCCTGCGAAGAAAGCTTTTTACATTCCGTGAAGCTCATCATGCAAACAAACTAGTACAGAAATTGTCTCCACCCCAGAAACGGGATCAAACCAAAGTATTTCCATCGAAGCAATAGGTAGTGTTTTATCTCACCTCGCTCCTGCCGAGAGGTCGTAGATTCGGCGTTAACCCTCGTGGCTTCTGTTCGAGTTCCATCGTATAAACGTAACAGAAACAGACTAACAGAGCTCACTTGATCGCTTGTATGTTGAATTGTTGAGCTTTAAGCACCCTTATGACAAGAAAATCGCTAAGGCCGCCGCACGCATGAAGATGACAACACCACTCCTCCGGGCTAGCGCAGTCGACGCACTGCAGTCCACACCTTCCCGCCAACAGCCCATGTGCTAGCGCCCGCGTTACCACTGTACAGTGAAAATCTTTAAAATATAGCTATAGTTTGTGCAATCTTACACAACGTACATAGACTAAAATGCATTTCTGGGAGGGGTCGCTTCGGAGAAAAACATCCCATCAACAATTTACGCGAATAGAAAATATTACGTAAATAGTACTGTTCCAATCTTCGCTTTTTTGCTCTTTGCATATATTTATTTAATTTTTGGAACTGTTCTAAAAAATTGCAGCGATTTTTTTTTTTACTTTGATCGAGGTATGGGGTGGATAAAAAAGCGAGAACCTATCCCTCCCTGGAGCATTTGACCATAACTGCTTATCCGATAGAGCAAACATGGCGGAGGTAACGAGAGTTTTGACAAAGTTTAAATTTTGTTGTTTTTTGTATACGATGTTGTTTCCTTCAAAATCCTTTAAATGCTTTTGTTGACTTCAGAGAATCCATCATTATTTCGAGGAGCTCTTAGCAAGGTAGGGACAAGACGTGTAAAACTCCGTTTTTATCGGAAGTCAAATGCAGGTCTCGTGACTAAAAGATGACAGTCTTCTTGAAAATCTTCCTCGATTTCTTTGCAGGCACGAAGGAATTCTCGCTATACTGGTTACAGACAGAGATGGAGTTCCACTTGTGAAAGGTAAAACAATTTCTTAAGTTGTATATCTTGGTCGTTTGGTTGGTTGTCCTCATTGTAGAGTGTGAATCTTTTCTGCTACTGCTTAGATTTGAGTGAAGTTTGTTAAAAAAAAAATGGGGCCGGTGTTTTGAGATTTTTGATCTGGCTTATTGTGATAACTAAATAAAATGATCTCGCTCCATACATTGGGGCTTAAACTGACAACAGGATATGGAATTCTTACTGATTATTAATCTTATTATACATATACATTGGGTCTCAATCCCTATTCAGTGAGCCGCCTTACACTCAAACAATATTGGTTAATTTGCAAAGAATATGACTGGATCAACCTGCTACATTTACAGGTAGTTGTACTATAAAGACAAACATTGCGAAAAGTTTGGACAAAACTTAAATTTTTCTTTTTTTTAACCATTTATTTATTATCTGGTGATATATATTTTAGTTGCTGATCCTAAAACTCCACAAAATGCCTTGAGGGCAAGTTTTCTGTCAACATTTTCTACAACAGCAGAACAGGTAAGAAAAACCAGTATGCTAAGGTCTTAGTATGGCTAATGTACATTTATAAGACCTGTTATTATATCCCTCTAAAATTTAAAGCTGTTTTTGTTACCAAAATGTTTTGTGATTTATTGCCAGGTGATCTTAACCTTATATCAAGTAAAAGTTACTTTTACTTCTAAAATTGTGCATTAAAACCTGCAAACGACTTAAGAGTCACTCAACAACAATTCCAAATTGACTCGTTTTGATTTTGACGTATGTCAGAAATTTGAAGCTGTTCCGCGAGAATAGAAATAGTTCCTGAACCTGGCAGAGACATAATAAATATCTTACTAGCCTCGTCTTCTTGGTCCATACTGTAAGTTATGGATCCTCATTTTCCCACTTCAATTTATGGCCCGCGCACTTCGTGCTTGGGCTATAAATCGATGGGGAACAAACTTACAGTACAGCGCTCTCTCCAAGAAAGGGGAGTTAAAGGAGTCAAAATCTAAGACATTTCTTGAGGGAGCATTGTCCCAGACCCCTCTTGCAAATCGGTCAATGTTTACCCAAGATCTGCCCTTGGCAAGTTTGCCCATAACATCAAGGGTCCATCAAGCATACTCAGCCATAACAGGTGTTATGGGTTGCAGCCCTTACTGAGAGGCCTGAGCTGTAAGCATCCAGCTCTTATGAGTTAGCTTATCAACTGGTTCCTCCAGTGTCCAAGAATGGAACAGACTTTTTTGTTTTACCTCATAGAGATTTTATTAATTTTGTGAATACATGTTAGTAGCATTTTTAACTTGCAATTGCCATTTTCTTTTAGGCAAGCAAGTTAGGACTGTCAAGAAATAAGAGCATTGTTTGTTTCTTTGCATCCTATCAGGTAAGACTGTCCGTGTACAGATACAGTGCAGTATATATCAAGAACAACTTGAACATACATATGTAGTCATGTAGATGTATGTGTTCAAGAACATGGTGTTTGGAATTTTCTAGCCTCTTCCAGGCATTCAGTTAGTTGGGGCACAGCAGGAAAAATGGTGGGCAAAAAAATAAAAAAAGCATGGCAAGAGGAGGCGAAAGAACTCCTGTGGGCAAACTTAACAAAACATCATTCCGGTATACCAGGATCTGGTATACCCTCTGACTGGTAAATTTTGACAGGTTTTTTTTAATGCTTGATCATCACTGATGCAGATTAAATGCGATATGGCAGTGGTCAGAGACCTTTCAACTGTGATGCGGCGTTTCTCCTCTCGTGGCTGAAATGAAAGGCCAAGTGGACAGATAAAAAAAATTGGAGTTGCAGTAACTGCAATAGGTATTGAGAAGACATGGACCAAGACGCCGCAAAGAACAGAAAGTGCGAGATTATGTGTAAAATGGGGTTAACAGGCCTACACAACTTAAGTGAGTGGAAGGCGCTTTTGTTAAGTTTGCCCACAGGCGTTCTTTTGCTGAGTTTCTCTCCCATTTTTGCACTTGCCGTTTTTAGCGCTGTGCCCCAACTAACTGAACACCTGGAAGAGGCTAGGAATTTTTTGAGATACAGATACAATGAAGTCTTTAATCAGCCACCCATACAAACAATATATAAAGCCACCTACCTCGAACTTTGTGACAACCGTGCAGAACCCAGGGATACTTCATATAATTTTCTTGAATGAGAATTATACATCCAATCAACTTAACTTGTACCCCATTGTATCTTGTGCTATATACATGCTATGCACATGTAACAATTATTGTTAGTGACTAATCTAAAGTGCATATGGCCTTACAGTTTTTAGTTTGCCCCTTAAGCAAACTGTACATGTAGCTACATGTATGATGTACTTACTACCCTTAAAGTCATTCTTGCCATCCCACAAAAAATATCCTTCTATTATGATTGATTAATTTAAAATTAGACGGATATAGAATAATTTGATCTTGTACAGTACCCCTGTAATTTGAATTTCTTCAAAAATGTTCCCAAAAAACTTCACTTGCCCATCGCACAAGCCAAGGATAGAATCCACTTGCCCAACTGCAAAATCCACTAGTCTCAGACAATTGCACGTGATTTTCTTTCCCTGCTCTATCAACAAACCTCTAACAACAGCCTCCCTTCCGCAGTCAGATTTGCTCATCCAAACCATGCACAAATCCATACTTTTTCTCTTTTTGAAATGATGGCCAACTCCAGTGCTTTCAATAAGACAGCACCTGCAAGAGCTTTGATGAACATTCTGTGAAGAATCACCACCAGGGAGTTATCGAGGTCAGGCATCCCTTATTGCACTCTGATGGTAAAGCACTACACCTCTTTTAAATGCCCAGTTAATTTTCCCAATGCAGAGAAAGTCAACCATTACTCTCTTGCTATTCTCAAAGAATGAATAATTATTATTGTTTTGCTGGCAGGTGGTCCATTTCAGTTTTCTTCCACTTGTAGTCAGCATCATTGCAACAAGTCAGGCTAATACAGGTTAGTGCAAAGGCAACTCTTCCATTCACGTCTGACAACAACAGGCTTGTGCAAATTGACCCACACACTCTCCCATACTGATAGGTAGACTTGGAGCAGTCCCTCCTTATTCTTGTAACGCAACAAAAGTGTCATGAACATCGCAGCACAGAAGAACTTTACATTGGCACGTTGCCACTAATTTTTGTTCACCTCATACGTGATGAAATTCTCAGGAGAGGTTAACTCTGGAGGGGGGGGGGGGGTACTTCCTTAATTTTTAGTTAGGTGTGTGCCATGAAGGGTCTTTTGAGAAAACCTTTTCCCTATACGGTTCAACTTTATTTCGTTTCTGTAACATTGGAAGTTTACGAATTGTTCAGTTTTAACAGATAATTTGTTTTTTGTTTAGCTGGGCAATTACACACAGCAATTTTAGCTGATACGATTTAGGTACCCTATCTAAGGATCATACTGGGAACACCATGCCAACAGGGGCAAAAATGATACCCTTATTAACGATCGAGAACCTAAAAAACCATACCCTATCCCGCGGCACATACCCATGTAGACCATATATGGGAGTATCGGGAGTTAACAATAGAGAGTTTAAGCATGACGTTTACGGCAGACGACAAACGGCAAAGATTATCTCTGAATTTTTATTCTTTCCTTTTAATCCGTAATAAATCACACAAAAATAGAAAAATGTCTCCTACTATTCACCGCAAATACAAATATTTTCACTCTACTAGGTACAGACAGCTGAAGACAGACGGCAAAAGTTTCATTTTTGCCGTTTGCCGTTTGACGTAACGTCATGCTTAATCTCTCTAATATCTGTGGTGATACCTCAGATGATAACTGCAGGACTGCTATACGAACTGAAAGGATCAACAGCATGTTCATTGCCTCTTCCATAGGTTTACAATAAAGCAAATCACTGATATCACACAGCCGTTTCATGTCCAGGAGATATATACGCCTGTTGTGACTTTTTTCTTGCAGGACTTCTTCTTGGATTAGAAAACGAATTTGCAGAAACAGTGAAAGCAGTAAAAGTTGTGGTTGATGGCGTGTAGTACAGAAATTTAATATTATATTTTATAATCAGCGAAGAACTGTCGCAGCGCAAGAATAGAATCAAGAAATAAATTTAATCACTTGTTTTTACAACAGTGTTGTTTATTCCAGAATTCTCTCGGTGAAATCAAGAGTAAAAGACCATATATTGTAACACCCCGATATTAGCAACTCCCTCGCTTACAAGGCGTTCCTCTCCGTAATTTCTTTTACCCACTGTTTTCTATTTCAGATTTCTTGTACAGGTAATCAAGTGATTTTGAGTGCAATTTTGAACAAGAAGCTCGGGAAGCTTTAAACCGCGCGGTCAGATTTAAAGTGAATTTTTGTAATAAAAATAAGTGGAAGTTTAAGAGGTTCATTGTGTTGGCGAGCGCCCGCATTCAAACGCTGAAACCTGTCCACTTGACGTTGCGCACCACATTGAAAAAAGGGGAAATTTTTGGTAAAAAAATACAAGTGTCAAGAACATGGCGATTTTGTAGTGTGCTCAAGCTCAGTCAATTGGTCAACCAGAAAACCAAATGACTTTTGGAATCACTTGGCATTTCCAGAGAAAGATAGAATACTCTCAAGTGCTTTCCGTTGAAAATCTGTCAAGATCGTAGCTACTGCGCAATAGAAACAGCCCACGATACCGTCGTTTGAATTTTTATTTTTACTTTATCCTAAAATAACCTATGCAAATGGAAGAACACCTCAAAAGTAGGGATTTTGCAAAGTTTCAGCTCGAAATCTCGCATAGAAGAGAAGGGGGCGTCTCTTTCTTGAATTAAGTAGCCTGCGAGCAGGCTCATGTTGGAGCACAGCGCGCGCGAGCGGCGAAGCCGCGAGACGAGAAAACTTTCTTGGCGCCTCTTCACCAGACTCCTTCCGGCCGGATTGCTTTACTCTTCGCCGCTCGCGTGTGTGACTCAAAGCTGAACCTGCTCGCAGGCTAGATTAAAGAACACTCAAATTTATCCTCGCTTTTTGGGTGATCGTGACATTGGCTCGTGACGTCACGAGAAACATGGCTCAAACTTTTAAATCTTTCAAGTAAAACACAAAAAAACCGCACAAAAAAAAAAGTAATGTAAAACTTAACTTGCCACAACAGCTAGTTTTGTTATTCCTCTACAATTTTCACCGCTTCTTCACGACTAGTTCGTCATAAAATTACAACTTAAAAAGCTCAAAAACCACCTCTTAAATTTTCTTTCCACTTCTGCCAGAAATAAGCGACAAAAGTAAAAACGTTTCTTCTTTTGAGAATTGCACTCACCCTAGGCCGCGCAAGTAAATTTTTCAGACTAAAAGAAACTGCTCACGCTTGTAGGGCGAGTGCAATTTGTAGTCTTTTTGAAAAATTCACGAGTGCTTATTTCTTCCAATTTGCACGAAAAATTATGATATGATTACTTGCTAATAATAAACATGCAATTTAATTTCAACTTTCTGGACTCAATTTCAACTTTCTGCACTGTTTGGGAATTAACTGGCGTGTTCTCAGTTAATCAGCACGCTGTCAATTTTACATTTATATTTTTAGGAATGGAACAATTCCATATACGGACGTACAAGAGCCGTCAAGAACGACTCCGGTGCGAACTATTTCATCTTCGAGTTTTAAAATTCATTTCTGCGTCCATGTAGATAGTTCGAGTTCTGATCTATTTTGTGTAAAATACAGTGCAAGCACTGCAGAGACATTATTTTTGTTCTTTATACCAAGTATTTAACGTACTGTAGTTACATTTTCTGCAATTTCCGTTAATTTTTCACACAAATTATGAACAGAACGCGAGCCAAAAAATAATTTGTCAAAGTTACTGACGCCAGAAGCCTTCATGAATGAAACGTTAATTTAATTCCTTATATATAACTCTTGGCCGAGGAAAAATATTTGAACAAAGGTCATGTTCTTCAGCTGTACTCCAGGCAAGAAAGTCTGCTTCTGTTGAACTACCTCCAAGTCCCGTTTATTAACTTTCTTTCGCGGTGACATTTCTCAAATGTTTTTACGGAAGATCTTACCGACCATCTCCTTGATTTCTTGCTTCATTTTCTCGTCTCGTATTGAATATATGAAGGGGTCGATACAGCAGTTACAGAGAGTCAAAACCAGTCCTGCACGGACAAGCGAAGGTGGAACCGAGTTTGGCGCGAAAAGCTTCCAGACCGTCGCCAGCGTGTACAATGACCAGCATGCGCAGAATGAGCCAATCAGCAACAGGACTGTTCTCAACGCTTTGTTGTCTTCAGCGGTCGCAGTGCTACTTGTGTGTTTTGCGGCAGCGACTTTTGTCAGTGGAACACCCTCTCCCGCGGGTTTGCCCGTGGGACGACTGCGATATACAGCTTCCCTTCTCGAAGCTCTCGCTATACGGTAAATCTTGTAGTAGGCGCAAATCATGGCCCCAACAGGTACGGCGAAGGCAAAAATAGCCAAGCAAAGCGCGTATGTTTTATTTGCCAGCCCTTCACCTCCCCAGTCGGGTTTGCAAGTGTGCGTGAACTCGTCCAACATGGTGCTGCCCCATTTGAACAGTGGACCGCTGGCCCAGAATGCTGAATGCACCCAGCTTGCGATAATGAGTAGCTTGTAACGTTTTTTAGTGAATGTGAGGTGAGCTCTGTTTTCAACTGGCTTAGAGAGAGCATTATATCGGTCCACACTGATGATCGTAAGAGTCATTATGGAGCAGTTGACTGACAGGCTGATGAGGACTGCGTATAACTGGCACAATGTGTCTCCAAGTGGCCATCGGTGTAGAATAAACGCTGTTATTACCAGCGGTATGCAAAACATTCCTAAAGGAGAAAACGAAAACAAAATTGAAACTGGGCGCTGATATCAAGGATTTGAAATTCAAAAGCCCTGCACATTTCCAATTAATAACATCAGACAGTGCCTAGCCTACGTGTAGCCGTACCCACCCCCTGAGGAAAAACGGAGAGAGACAAACACCTGAACCCCCCCCCCCTCCAAAAAAAAACAACGAAATAAGCCAAATGGACAACAGAAACCAGGCAAGGTGAGTATATTTTCTTAATTTTATTCAAAAAAAAGTAATATTTGATTTCATCGCGCGATTTTATCCTTCGCTATTTTAAATTCCACACAATGCCTTGTAGATTGCTCAAATTCTCAACGGCCCAATGTGTAACACAACACCGCGCACTTGCGGCAGTCACATCTCACTCGATACGCGTACATAAATCTTTAATATTTGATCGATCCTCGAATCGTGAGTTTGGGACACCTGTGCTAAAAACCCAATGCGAATGGTAGGAACTGGTTGGAAACAAATGATCGAACGGCCGCTAGAGTATCATAAATTACAGTATTTAGAGGGGAAGCCACTTCAGCCTTAGCTAGTTTTCACGCGGTTCCTCTGTTCACGTCGAATTAGAGTTTGGAAATGTTGATTTTTCAGGAGGAAAACCGAAGTACTGCGAGAAAAACCCAGTGAGCAAGGCGAGAACCAACAACAAACTCAGCCCACATAAATAATACCGGGCTGGAATCGAACCCGGACTAGTTTGGTGGGCGGCGAGTGCTCTCACCGCAGCGCCACACATGCCTCCCTGCTCCCTATTTCTCTTTTATACCACCTGATTCTTTCCTACTTCTTCACGCTTTATGCCATCGGTTTGCGCACAAGAGCGGAGGGTAAGAGATAGGAGTTGACGAATAGTGCCGTATCCCATCTCACGGGAACGTAGAATGCTTTCTTACCTAATATCAAATCGGAAACAGCGAGGCTGAGATAGTAGAAGTAGGTCGGAGAGTGAAGTTTTTCCTTGGTGGTCACATTAATAAGAACCATGGTGTTAGCGAGCACTGTTCCACAACAAGATACCAACAGCACCGTTACCTCAGCGATCATTTCTGGCAAACTTGCTTCACTTGAATGCTCCATCTCAAACTGTCAAAACTAAAATGAAAATGTTTACAATTTAGAAAGATCTGGATGTGGGCGAAAAAACTTGAACTGGGGCGGTTTTCGAATCATTTCTGAGACAAAAGGTAGGCCATTCTTACCGGAAAGTTTGACCGTTTGTCAGTGGCCATTTGGGCTATTAAATACAACTTTTCGCGGTTTATCATCGTCTAACACTGGCGCAAACAATTATGCCCGATCTTGTGTACGTAACTCAGTCGATGCTGTCGAAGTTTGCAGCCCATTAAATCAAGGGCTATGGTTGAAGACTCCGTAGTTTCTGCTCTGTATTCAGATCACCAAAATATTAAAATCCTGCAGAATCTGATTCGAATTAAATTTAAAATAAAACTAGGCCATGAAAGAAAAACTGAATGTTATTACTGCGTCATCATTTTGAATCTAAAAGATCTGGTAGTTTTTCTATTTTGCTTAGCTCTATTATGATATACGTCTATGTTTAAAACAAAAGATCTAGAGAGTTAGGTTGCTAAACAATTTTGAAGATTAAAGCGACAATATACCTGATGAAGGTAGTGTTGAGAGATCGATTGATCGATCGCTTTTCTTGAAATTCTTACCCTAGACCGGCTGATGCACAGTCAACGCATATTTACGTTTACTTATGCGCGCAGCAATTAAGCTGAACTGTACGTTCTAGTTTTATAATTGAAAAAGTCAATCAAGTTCTACCAACGAAATCAATCAATGTCACCTTACTCCAGCCAAAATCGTCAATTAACTGAAGTCATTCTGTTCATAATCACGCGTTGTTTAGATTAGATCAGGACGTTTCGCAGATATATAAAGTCAATATATTTTACGTCGATGATAAAAATCAGCTCAACGATAACTGAAGAATAAGAGCATTCAATAGAATCCGGTCAGGATCGAAATGCTGTACATATGAACGTAACGCAAGACCTACATCTATGAAATCACTCCAGGCTCCTGATTGGTCGAGAGCTTCGTCTAGCTCCACTGTCTCACCTCAATGCAAATAACTGCTTTTGAATAACTTCTGATTAAAA
>Ga0126338_10001371_pt1 | contig 15663 bp, 10 predicted proteins | sample OrbCmetagenome_2_FD_92529 | JGI IMG/M metagenome (GOLD analysis project Ga0126338, IMG submission 92529) | Coral microbial communities from Petempiche,Puerto Morelos, Mexico - Orbicella C C metagenome | ecosystem: Host-associated > Invertebrates > Cnidaria > Coral | place: Petempiche,Puerto...
AATTTTGTATTGTTAGTCAGGCTTTTTTTTTGAAAAAATTGTATACTGCAAAGGAACGTAAAAATATATAAAAAAAGAAAAAAAAATAAAAAAAGCAAACCGTTAAAAAAAAAAAAAAAAAAACGAAAAGGGAAAAGTAGAAGTGGCACATCCTCTGAGACAAAGTTATTTGAGGCAGCTCATGCACATAGTGTTGTCCATTTTTCTCTGAATTTCGTCAGTGTAATATTTGTGAAAGTCTTTCCAATAATATAATTGTGCATGTAATAATAGTAATATTTGTGAAAGGGTCTCTTCATTAAGTAACAAGCTGAAAATTTCAAAGCTGAGGGAGGCTTAGTTCAACCGCGAAATAAAGATGTGATATATTGCAATAATAACAAAATGGTTAAAAAACATTTGATTCTGGTTTATGTATGGGTTATTGACCAAGTGTGAGGTCAAGATGGCTGGGTATTGGCCAAGTTTTTGTTTTGCGTGTTTATGGACCGAGACGGAGTCGAGGTCCATAAACTCGCAAAAAAAGAACGAGGCCAATATCAAGCCATCTTGACCGAACAAGCTTGGTCAATTAAGGACTTATTATATGGCTTTCGTGGAAATCTTTCTTGCGGGACACGGCGGGTAGTCCTGAGCGGGCAAGATAGCTCCATCTTGCCCGCTCGGGTAGCCAATCACAGCGCAGGATTTGATTTATCTTGCCCTCTCACGGAGCTAGCCATATAATAAGGCCATATAAAATACCTGTAGCATTTAAGGCGACATTTTCTGATCGCTTTTCGTTCCACCTGGCGATTATCATTTGCCAAAAAGGTTGAGTTCTGGGGCATTCATATCGGAGGTGAAGAGGTTTAATATCAGTAATTTGTTCATATTACCGGTTCTCAGATACGAAGTAGCATATTTCCAACTTACGCCATTATTCACCCATATCTTGAACAATTTTTGTCGCCAGTTGCAGATATTTTCCATCAATTAAAGGCTATTCACAACGATACAAAATACGCACCTTACTTAAGATGGAGCCACAGAGAGAAACCCAATTACCTAGTTCAAATGAATATCTGTGCTTTGAGACTGATAACTTTACAACATGATCCAGTAAATTTCATTTTTACATGACCTTTCTTGTTGTAGAAATACTAAACCAAAAACAACTAATTAAATATGCATAAATTGGTGTCAAACGGCTATTTTTGCAGGAGTCCCATAACTTGAAGGGAATAAAATATTTCGACTAAATTTTTGACCACAATCATTCACTCACCAAACCCAACATTTGCGCCAAGTGTGAGCGAAATCAATGATTTGAGCTGATCACCACCTGCCTCACCTCCTGTGACGTGGCAAGATGGTGGTGGCAAGACGATCAACACGTTCCGCCCTTTCGTCGTTTATATCTTTCACGCTGGTTTATTTTACATTTACCCTACCGTTATTTCGATATGACTGGATCGACCAAAGTCCTGGTGGCACGATTTTTTAATCACCGAAAGTCCATACTTGCTGTGCTTGAAAACAAGGCTGCAATTCGAAGGACCGCGAACTTCACTCTCAAAGGTCTCTTCAAAGCTTAAATGCCTTACTACTCGAATTCTTTTGCTTCATTCGCTATCACACGCATCTTGCTATCGGGTGACGTTGAACTGAGTCCTGGAATGACTGTCATGGACTAATTCTAATGAGCACTGCAACACGAACGCTTCGAAACGTCGTAAAGAGAACATCACAATAGCTCATTTGAATGCTCGCTCTATAAAAAACAGGAACCACTTCATTCTCCTCAAGGACGCTGTCAGGGCTAAAATGCTGGATGTCCTAACAGTAAGCGAGACCTGGCTGGACAGTTCTGTCCCTAATTCTGAAATCGAAATTCCAGGCTATAGCATATTTTGCCTTAATCGTTTAGACAACGTTGGAGGGGGCGTGTGTGCATTTGTGAAGCATAATCTCAAGGTTGAATTACTGAGCGAGTTGTCATTTACTGGGGAATCTGGCCTCCACCAGCTATGGCTCAAAGTACAGGCAGGCAATTGTAAGTCATTTCTGATATGTACGGCTTATAGGCCTCCTTTAACGTCTACAGACTGCTTTGATGAGGAGTTTAGCGATGCCTTTATCTCTGCCATGTCATTAAATAAACCTATTTACATCTTAGGCGACCTGAACTGCAACCTTCTAAAACCGGCCGACCCTGCATCGCAAGATTTTCTCAATTTTTGTACGTCACTTAATTTAATTCAAATGATAGTTGAACCGACAAGGGTCACTGAATCATCCGCAACCCTGTTTGATGTCATCTTGGCTTCGAACAACAACTTAGTAAGATCTGCAAAGGGCATGCCAGTCTCCATTAGCGATCATGATGTAGTCTATGCTGTTCTTAAACTTAAGCGACAACGTCCCAAGCCAACATTTATAACAGCTAGAAGTTTCAAGAAGTATCAACATGAGGTTTCCCTCCGCGACATTTCCCTAATCCCGTGGTCTGTTGTTGATTGTTTCGACGAAGTTAACGATAGCCTTCATGCCTTTAATCTCTTATTTAACGAAGTATTGGACGAACACGCACCTGTGAGCACCATCAAACTGCGCGACTGACCAAACCCGTATATAACGGATGAAATTAGAGAGCTTATGAAAGTAAAGGACTAATGGCGAAAGCTAGCAGAACGAGAATACAAAGCGGATCAAATCAAGAGCAATCCCAACAATTCAAGTTGTTTATGGAAAACAATCCGATCATGTATTCCTAAGAAATCTGCCAGCGAGAGATCCTACAGCAGAGATGACAGAACGGTGGCAAACGAGTTTAACCGTTTCTTCACCTCGGTTGGCCGAGAGATCGTTGACAAAATTAATTCGCTTGCCAGCCAATGTGATTATGGTCATTGGAAGCCCCCCTTTGTCCCTAGGAAACACCCCGAGGCCAATCAATTCAATTTTAAGCTCGTAGAGTGTTCAAGTGCTGTCCGGTCAATGCCAACAAACAAATCTCCCGGGATTGACAACATTCTTGTCCGCGTGATTAAAGACAGCCTTCCAGGGTCTCCCAGCTATACTGCCGACCTTAAATAAACGCCTCATTTGCCACCAGGATTTTCCCACGTTCTTGGAAGATGGCCGAGGTTTCCTGCCAATTTTAGAAGACGGTAACTTCGAGGAACCTAACAATTACAGACTCATCTCTCTCCTGCCCATTATGTAAAAGAGATGTGAGAGAATGCTTTAAATCAATTAATGCCTTACTTGTTGTCGAATGAAGGGCTGTCTGTAACGCAAAGTGGAAATATAAAATTCCACTCGTCAGAGACATCACTAATGCACACGACCGAAGCTATCCCAGGTGGAATAGATAAAAAGAAAATAACCGCGGTAGTATTATTGGATATTAGTAAGGCCTTCGACACGATAAACCATGACATTTTACTTCAGAAACCACAAGACGACGGTATTTCATCTTCGGGCGTCACTTGGTTTAACAGTTACTTATCTCAAAGACATCAAGTCATTCGTATAAACAAGGAATTGTCGGATCCATTACCCATAGACAGGGCCGTACCACAAGGGAGTATCCTGGGACCTCTCCTTTTCAGTATTTACGTGAACGATCTACCATCAGTTTTTAAGCACTGTCAATCTGAAAGCTATGTTGATGACACTAAACTCCACATTTCCTTCTCAATTTAAGACTGGGCTAATACTATCCTTGACATTAATGACAATCTCTTAAGAATTCGTAACTGGTGTTTTGACAATCATCTCCTCCTGAATCCAGATAACACAAAGCTTATGATGTATGGAAGTCGTCAGCTGCTCTCCAACGTAACATAACATATCTTAATTGACCACTCCCCCAATGGGGCTTTTCAGGGCCAATGAAACCAAATGATGAAACAAATAATGCAAATGAACATAACAGGGTTAAAAATCCCAACTGGCAGGAGGCAGACCAGTTGGCTATGTACAAGCATGACCGAGGAGTTGAACAAGGGTCTACCGAGAAACAACTCCAGCTTAGTGGTCAGAGCGGGACCTTCGAAATTCAAGTCCGGAGCTCTAACCACTCGGCCACGCTGCGTCCTATAAACTCCCTGGCGTCCGTCTTTTGTTGATGAGAAAGGAACTCTTGCCCGCAAAAGTCGTCAAAGACCTCGACGTTACATTTGACCCGAACTTCACCTTTTCTGATCACATCCTTAAAACTGTTTCGTCCTGCGTGTCTAGCCCAGCTCAAATTAGCCGTGTGAAGCATGTGTTTGATAAAAACACTCTAATCATTATAATCAATGTCAGTACAGAACTTCGCTGCCAGAATAATTAGTAACACCAGAAAGTCCGATCACGTGACTCCAGTCCTAAAAGAGGTTTACGCTGGCTGCCAGATAAATGACAACTGTATCATCGTTGAAGTTGTGCTTGCTTTTAAATGCATGACCGGACAAGCTCCTGCTTACCTTTCGTCGCTCTTTTTAAAGCGAGCGGAGATAAGTGGCCGTGAGACTCGAAATTCGTAACTTTTAAACATTCCTCTTTTTAAGACCTCTACAGGACAAAGGACTTTCTACTATTGAACAGTGTCATTATGGAATAGTTTAGAAAGAAATCTTTTAAGATTTCTTAGCTTAAAAGCTAAGCAAATCTCTGAATGTTTTTAAACGAAGATTACGAGGTAAACTCTTACGTGATTTTATCTTCAAAATACAATATTGTCACATAATTCTACCTGATTTCATATTATTTTTATAATTCCTTGGCACGTTCATTCATTTCATTTTAATTTAATGCAACTTATTTAGTAGTATTAGTACTGAAAAGCCCCCTTGTGGAGTGCTAATAAAATCTGTACTGTACTGTACTGTACTGTACTGTACTGTACTGTACTTTACTGCCTGGTTTTCTCATGGACACACTCTTAAACCAGTTTCATTAAACTTGAGTCTCGGCGAGACTTGAGTCTCTGGCGAGTCCCAATTCCCATTATACAACTTCAGGACCTTTTGTCCTAAACGACGCTCGACATGCTCGAAGTTTTCCTGAACGACGCTCGACTTGAAAGTCTAGTTCAATGATTTTGACATTCATTGTTAACGTTATCGATTTCGCAGGCTAGTACTACAGCCGCTAAGGCTGCCAAAAAGTTGTTTATGGAACAAAAGAGCGCCTTTTTATCCCACTTTATGCAGTGTTTGTCAGGTTAACAAAAGAAACATCTGCCGACTGACCAAGTAAAGGGAGCGTGCCAATTTTCAGTCCTTTGCATAAGATGTTGTTTTCTACGCGTTCACTCGTAAGAACGGTCAATAAACAAATCCCTTTATCACATGTTGTCTTCGTTGGTAAATGCCCGAGCGCGTGTATTAATGTTAAATGTATTTATGATTTTCGGGGAGCAATTGTCCGTTGTGATTTCTGTACCAAGCAACACGTTCATTTATAACCAAATTTCTCGCCTACTAATTTTTTTAAAAAAATCTTGCGTTTTGCACTGTTTTGTTTCCCAGTTGTTTTCACATGGCCAAGTGAAAGTTTCCTATTTCGACATTATAAAAGGTTCATGTGGTGTAAAACGAAATACAATCTACCGTATTATCCAAAAGCAAGTCGGTGCAAATAAACATGTTTTAATTGTTTTGTTTTTAACATAGCTCGCACTTGAAGTTAAGCTGGTTATCCCGAATGAAAGAAAATGCATCGATCCAAAATTCGTAGCAAAAGTTGTAAAATCAGGAACAATTAAGCCCAGTTTTGTGACGTTCTTGTTTACTTGACATATCTACCGAACAAAAACCTTTGTTAATCGTGCACAAGCATTTCGGCGTTTGTCAAATTCAGATCATCCCGTCTTTTTACCCATTGTACTGCGTTTACCGAGACAAAAATACCAGACTCAATTTTGTTCAAAATCCAAAGGAGAAAGTATTCATTTTCTCGTAGCATCTACTGCTACGAGATTTTAGCACTGGAGAAGTAAGGATAGAAGCACCAGTAAACACTGCAGCATTTAAGCAGCACTCTCATTTTCTCACAACTTATACCCGAGTCTTGGTGGCCACACGCTATGCATAACAGATGCAACGTTATACGCAGAAGGTAGCATGCAAAAGACTCTCTGACGATTGCTAAAATAAAGTCAAAATAGTTTGATTTTACTCAGAAAAGTTCATTTTTTAAAAAAATGGCTTGCAAAAGAACAAGACTATTAATAATCGTAGCCGGCAAGTCATCCGACCAGTTCGTTTACTTTGAGTGGGACATTTTATTTGGATAGTTTCTCATGCCAATGCCAACGCAAAGCCAAGATACTTCTTTAAAATAACCCTCTATTAGCCCGAAACACAACTAGGACTCAATAAAATTCCACGATAAGTGTTTCCACCAAAATTCAAGTTAAAAACTTTTCTGAATTACATTAACCGTCACCTTTTTACATTTTTTTGGTGTAGCTAATGCTATGGATATCAGTTTTTGTGGATATCAATTTTATGTAGATATCAGCTTTTAAATCGGCGCAGTAAATTGCATACCCAAGCGCGCTCACATGGAATAATTGGTAAATAGTTCGCAATACCAGTGATCTCCTAGAAACAATATTATATTAAAATGTTAAAAGCTAGCGAGCCATGTATAACAGGAAAAGTATTTCCGTTGAAATATTGTTTGCGGGACTCGCATCACCACATATCGCAAACTTCTGTACACCAAAAAATTGTCAGGTTTGATTTGTTCTTTCAGTATTCTTAATTATTTGTTGTATAGATTATTCTATTTCAAAAATACATACTGACTCGGAGCAAGCAAATGAAATTTCGTTGATGAAGGGATAAAGGAAAATTTATGACTTTTTGTTGATGTTAATTCTAGCACGTCATTTTTTTTTTCTATTTTTCAGTGATGTTGTAAATCCTTTATGCACTATGTTAATAACCAACATAAGCAAGAAATACTTATTGAATCCACGTTATTCCTTTCTCACTGTACTTAGATATTGTCGAATCAACTACTACTCACTTACATGTTTATCAGTTATTTTCAATTGTTTAGCGGTGGAAATAACGTACACAAATAACGTTACTTTCAAATGAGAAACATAGCTATCCATTTCTTTTGTAATGAGTATTTATAAAAAATACCCGTTTTTGTAAACGGGTTATGTACCAGTTTAGTAATTACAGTTGATAAAGAATATAACATTTTTTTCAGCCACTTGGCCATTGTTAACAAGGTGCGTCATAGATTATAGAAAATAAGTTTCTTGCTTGTTTATAAATCGGCCAATTTTAAGTCTCTTATTATGTTTTACTTTTTTTCGTATTTGACAATAAACATAGAAAGGATTTGGAATGAAGAATTTCCAAAACATGAAACGTTGACATCGATCACTCCTGTACAAATTCTTAGTAACTCTTCACTTCAACACGTAACACCTAGTTGTAAAATGAGTCGTTTTGGTCATGTCCATGTTCCATGGACATGATTTGGAATATCGGAATTGTATTCAAAAAAATGAATTAAGCGAGCAAATGGCAGATCTCCAGCGTTTTTTCATAATTACTAGACTCGTTTCTGTCTCGTTTTTCGCATTCTGGTACCCTTACCTCCTAAACGTGACAGTCAAAAGCTACCTTTTGACTCACTGGCTTCCTTTCGGCGATTTCGTGATTGTGAATACCACTGTCGTTAACGTTTTTCATCGACATAACCTTTCAGACTTGAATCACATAGCGAGTGCATGTCGGGTACATCCCAACAAAATCTTTACAAGTTAGTGCTAGGATTAAAAAAAACTTCTGCGTCGTACGCACCAGTACACCCGGCTCCCTCTTGAAAGCTGACTACAACTGTAGAGTAAATCAAACGGCTTTCTAAACCATCAGTATCGTGATATCTATGAATAGATATCATGGCCAGTTAAACAATTCATTTGGTGAGTAAATTGAGTGATTTCAGCAGCAAAGTAACTTGATTTCCAGCAGAAAATCAATTGCAATTTGGCTCGAGCGTAACCCGTTGAGTGAATTCTGTGTGCCCGCAGTGGTCGTTAATTGTCGATTTGGTCATGAATATTCATAAGTTGCAGGCTGGCGAAGTGGTTTCATGTTCAATTTTTAAAAAACTTTTTCTGTAGTTAGACAACGACCAACTCGTGTCAGAAACCTATGAAAATTGAGAAGTCACCGCATTTGTTTTCGAAGTAAAGCGTTTTGAAGACGTTACTGTTTCCTATCATTCCTCCACTCAGCTTTAGCTCTTCAGAAAGTCATGCATGTCCGAATTAGTAGAAAAATTCGATTGCATGTGAGAAGAAAAAGAGGAATATTTAACACTTCTGATGTTCAGATTTTTTTGTTATAATGAGAAGAATGAGTGAAGGAAGTGATCTGTGAAAAGAAAAAATTTTGCTTGCAGTATAATGAAAATGCTCGCTAGGTATTACAAAACCGATCTGGGTCGCTTGTAACAGACAGTTCTGCAAAATTCAAATTGTTGTAAAAGGTAGCTGCAGTATAAAGCCTTACAAGATGATCAGGAATATTTTCAGTGTCTGTGAAAAACTACCCCTTCAAAGGAAGCTTAACTTTAGAAGAAGTCAAAATTGACAATTAAAAATGGGACATAAAAAATGGGACATAAAAATGGTATACGGTTTTCGACATGTAACAATCTGAATTTTTGTTTGTAGGTCATTCCTAGAACGTTGGCAACAGCAGTACCTGTTGCAAGATTCTCAAACGAAGAACATGGAGCCACTGGATTCAGCTTTTGCACCTAAAATATGTAAGAACAAACTGGGTTATCTGTGTATCAAATCAGAGCAAGTGATGTAAAAAACTCTACATCGGAAGCACCACACGATTTTATACATGATCACGTAAGAGAGCACTTGAACGATGACAATTTGTTCGTACAAAACACATCCGAACGTGCCAAAGGACAATTAGCAAGCAAAGTATTGATTTCGAAATAATCGTACAATAAAACGACCCCGTCAAATTACGACTATTCGAACTGCTTCATATCCAAAAGTGTAAGCCCGAACTTAATTCCCGAAAGGAATGTATTGAACTCAGAGTCCTTTTATTTTAAACAGGACTACTTAGATCTTTTGTTCTCGCTACTACTCATTAGTAATTTTCTATGTGATTGTGTGTTGCCATCGCCGCATTTGTAAAAACTCATTGTCCTTGTATATATTCTAATTATTCGTGTCACCTACATTGCTTTTTATATTACGCACAATGAAAGATTTTCTTTACATTCTCTGATGATGCCATCGGAAAAAGCCTGGAATTAAAAGAACAACAGTAGCTCAAGGTCTCCGGCGAATCGTCTAGTTAAAGTGGCTTTTATAGTAACTTAACACAGGAGAAAGAATAGTTTTCATAAATAAAAGTTAGATCATCTCTCCTTATTATACCAATTAGGGAGCTCTTTAAGTAACCAAGAGGAAGAAAGAGGATGCCTTTCAAGGCGGGTAAAGAAGGTAGATGACATTAACTATGGTCTTCAGAGAAATAAAGTCAAGAAACTTGAAAGAACTGGATCAAACAGTGAAAACAAAAAGACTGACTGTCATTCAATCAGCGGTAATGGTAGATATTTCAGACCCGGGAAGAGAGGTCACGTGTGGAGAGACGGTGTTGCTTCAGGAGTTTGTTCTGGAGATCATTTAACATGGTTCTCAGCAATGGATGAGGCATGTCTTCAGCTTGGAGAGCAAGGAAAGCATTACAGACGAGCCACAGTCATAACTCAAGGACCATTTGTCAATGATACTTCGCGAACAGAAGAAAAGAATTCTTTGAACATCAAGATAACTTCTGCTTTCTCTCTTAAAACAGATATGTCCTCGACCTCGTTCCGCGACAAGGAAGTACTATTGAGTTTAAATCACCCACAGCCAACTAAGATTGAATCTGTCGGGAAAAAACTGTCCTCCAGAGTCTCGCCTTATCCTGTTCTGCGACAGCAACAAAAACAACCGATCAAGAGTAAAGTGCCAAGCCAAAGAGAACATATGGGGGCTTTCATTGCGATTGAAAGCAACAGCACAGGACCAAGGTGTTTTGATGTTCAAAAAGAAGTGAAAGATTTGAGCTGGTCCGATGGAAAACAAAATACCGAACAACAAGGATACACAAAACTGGGGAAAAGTCGAGAATTTGATTCTGCCAATCTAAATGGCGCTTGGAGCAACAGTTGTGTGACAAACGAAGACGATATGTATCCCTTAAAGATTCCTCTCTACACAGGATCACCAAACCACTGTAATATTTCTAGTGAAAGTGGGCCATCCATTTTATTTCAACGAGATCATGAAACACACGAACAAGTGGCACCCATGACACCAAGAAATGTGGAATTTGAGACAAAAAGCGAGCCATTAAATCAACACGAGACAGTTTCTATTTGTTCATCAGAGGAACTTAGAAATGACTTTCGTAATTGCGATGATTTCAAGAACCAGTATTCAAAACCAGAATACACTGGCAACCTGTCTGTAGGAAGATGTCAACCACACATTAGTGACCCCAAATCCCTGTCTTTCACAACAATCAGAAGAACGAAACGAACTCGAGAACACGATGAGTCGATTGCCAGCGACATGATTAACCATGGAATGCCATCATTGCTAAGCACCACTTCTGGGGAGCATTATTTGCCAATGGCCCTCAGTAGTCACACTTACAATGACACTAATACACAATTTAAGAGTGGTCCAGAAAGACAGCTTGTGAATTATAATGCAAAAGTTTTTTTGCCTTGGCGGTTCCAAAATATTTCCCCGGGTTCTCCTCATGAATTGAAGACCACGAGAGAAGCCCAATTGCAGCAAAGCAACGTCCATCCTTGCGCTTCCTCGGGAAGCAATGACAATGCAGCTGTCTCCTTAAAGGTAATCTATAAAGATAAACAAGAAATGGAAAGAACATTTAACTTTAATTCAGTTGATTCTAAACGAAGATTTTCCAGAGTGCAGTTTTTCATAACACCAGCACCCGAAACGCTCAAGAGCTTGAAGATGACCATGGAGCTAGAAAATGACGAAGAACCTATAGTCAAGATACCCAACTATTTTCTGGATTTCATCCCTGAAGACAGACCAAATGATCACTCAGCCCCTAAGTTAGCTCATATTTCAAAGTCGTCGTTTGCTTTCAGCCCACAACAGGGTTGCTCCTCCTGCTACAAAGCCAACTGCAAATCAGTAGACAATGTGGTCAAAAAAGACATGAACGCAAGGCGGACAAAAAAGATACCACAACAAAATGTGACCATGGAGAAAAAGGTTCTACGTGTAGTCAACCCTTCCAAAACGAGAGTTATGTCTTTCCTGGAAAAAGCACCAGATACCAGACACTTCACATTTTCTTCATACAACAGTGAGGGGCTTACGTCTGTTCCAACGCCTCAAGTGAACGCTGGTATTCCAAACACAACAGTAACCGAGATACCTCTCCAAGTGCGGACTTGGCCGGATGCATATCAAGAAAAGGTTCCCATTCTCACTCTACCTTTGAAAATGACCTGTAATGCAAGGTCTTCAAACGAAGTTCACACCACTTCAGAATTCAGCAATCCACTTTCACAATCCAGAGAGGAGGCCAACTGTAAGCGTGCCACAAGTCAGGTCCTAGTGGTATCCAGCGGAGCTAATACTGAAAAATGTTGCCAATATAACTTGCATCAGAAGCCTAGCTTTATAAAGAAAAGCCCACGATGTTTCAGCGAGGAGTTTAACAGAAAGATCACGCAAGAATGTATAGATTGCACCGCGTTGGAAAGAAAACATGGTCTTCCGAACAGGCGAGATGAAGTTTCCTTAAGTAACTCTGCAAAACATCGTATTTTAACTGAACAAGAAACAAGGGTTGAATCCACGGAAGAGGAAGAGGAATTTCCCTTGAACAGTTCATCAAAACATTTTATTTCAAATGATCAAGAAAGCAGACCCACTGATACTACAACAACTGAGGAATTTGTCCATTATTTAAGTAGTCATGGCTTTTGGAGTCAAAGCAATGACGATGTAATGATTTCAACTTGTACTCAGACATCATCTGCCATTGAAAACTCAATAGCATTATCGTTAGGCAAACGGAAATATCAGTGCGAGGTGTGTGGACGTTCGTTCAGTCGAAGCAACACTTTAATTACTCACAATCGCATCCACACTGGTGACAGGCCTTTTCCTTGCGACGTGTGCGGTAGAGCTTTCCGTCAGCTCGGAAACCTAACTCGTCACAAACTGACTCACGCTGCAGTAAAGCCCCATACGTGCTCCATATGCAAAAAGTGCTTCAGTCGCACGTCCAATTTGAACACTCACATGAGAACACACACAAACTACAAGCCGTTTGTTTGCGATTTTTGTGGCAAGGGTTTCCATCAGAAAGTGGACATGAAAATACATCGATACATTCACACTGGTGAAAAGCCTCACAAGTGTAGCAAGTGTGGTCGTGGCTTCAAACAACTTACTCACCTGAAGTACCACATGAGAACTCACTCTACTGTTCGATTGTACAAGTGTGAACACTGTGGCAAAGGCTTCAATCAGAAAGGTAACCTTCAGGCTCACATTTACGGACATACTGGTAAAAGACCGCACCGTTGTGAAATTTGTGGAAAAGGATTCACTCTCACCTCCACTCTTAACACTCACAGGCGTACGCATGCACCGCATAAGCCATTCAAATGTGAGTATTGTGAGAAAGCGTTTTACCAGAAAAACGCGCTGAAAACCCATTATATCTCATCTCATCCATGTACAAACGGTGTGTGTCTTCTTTAGACATACTAACTGACCACGGTCACGGAAACGGCGGGAAACGGCGGGAAACGGCGGGTGAAATTGTCCTGTTAATCACTTTTCGCGAGTGAACTACCAGTAATCGTCAACCTTTGCCATTTTTATACTTTCATCGACGATTAATATACACTGAGAAGTTTATCTCTATTCACTTTGAAATGACAAGTATACGTAAATTCAAACGACTTTTGTAAAGTTGTGAGAGTTTTGTTTGGTTGTTTGTAGCTCGGCGCTCTAATGGCGCGTAATCACCGCGTACAATTTTAACAAAAAATGAGTCAATTTTAGTCGCGTTTACCTCTTTGATCGTTGGTGTATTTGAGAGCAACATCTCGGAATACCCTTAATGGATTTCCTAGCCTTCTGCTATTTAATCCACGGTAAAAAGCCTAATATCAAGTGATTCGCAACGACTGACAGAAATTGTCCTTAAAAGGATGAAAGTGAAGAATGATCATCGCAAATTTACTGCGATGATCATTCTTCACTTTCATCTAGAACCGAAGTTCCAATATGAATTATTTCATATATACTCTAGCATCTGAGTTAGTCGTTGCGAAGATTTTTTACGAATGGTTTGTATGACAGTGGCGTAAACACACCCACTTGTAAGCCGATTTACCACAGGAAAAAGAAATAGCACGTTGTTTGGCGGCTAAGGGTCGGTTCGTATAGATGGTCGCTCAGAGTTTCTCACTATACAGACCTCTCAGCCGGCAAATAACATATACATATCTTTCCCAGCTACCTGCAATACAGCAAAAACCCACATGTAAGAACCTATATTTTTTAAGTCTGGCAAAATAGGTTCATATATTTTGAAGAGATTACCACAGATAAATACAAAACAAAGAGCAGTTTCATCACAAGCACACGTTTATTCGAGATAGAACAGATCGTCACTTTCTTTTTACAAATAAAGCTTTTCCTTTATCCTTAAATTTCACATCCGTACTGGAGAAATATATTTAAAAAGTCACCAACAACTTCACTTTCATAAATAATTTTTTAGAGGATAAATAAATTAACTGAGCTGTTTCCTTTTTCTATTGGGGGCTAGATTACAAAATGTTCATATATTTACAGATTTGTAACCTTCAAATCCCAAAAACGATTCCATACATGAAAAGAATACTCTCTGAGCCATTGAAATTTTTGAAAGGAGACAAAACAAAACGACCATCAAGTTAAGTAACAATTTTCATCAATTGTTTAATGAAAAAAGAAAGCTTTGTTCACAGAATACAACATGTCTTTGATTTCTTATCCCTGTTGTTCTTGTTGTTTGCCTCACTTGTTGAATCTTTCGTCTCGGATATCTTACGTTCTGAAGTAATTAGTTTATCAACTTTCTGTGCAGCTGAATTTCTCGTATTGTTATTTGCTTCGTTCTTGTCTCCACTGAAGGATGTTTCCCTTGATTCGTTCATTGCTACAAGACAAAAAGAAACAATTGGTATCTTCAATGTTGTCCAAAGTGTTTCGTTCTGTTTAAAACTCAGAGCACGTGGAGAAAAATAGACTGCCCAAATCCTGATTTTAACTTAGAAGTGCTCCTTACAATCAAGTCGTGCCGCTCGGATTAGACTTCGAGTAGTCCCTCCGTTTCGCTTAGTCCGTCGTGCGTGAAGCGAAAGAAAACCGCGAGAAAAAAATGCCCGCGCGAAATTCTGGGGGTAAGAAGTGCGAGTTCTTCACGGTTTATTTACGGTCTCGCTCGACGGACTAAGCGAAAGAGGGACTACTCAGCACTTAGACCTCAGAGTTAATTCTCTGCTTTGTGTCTCCTATCCCGATCAGAAGCATCGTTTACTTTCCGGCTGACTCGTCAAGTCACTGACATAATCTGGCCGGATTTTTCAACCTAATCGTAGTTCTTTGGTACGCTTCGGCAGCATATCTGGTGAGTTTGGTCTAGCCATGGCCGTATTTTTGCGTAACTTAGTCGAGCCAAAAGACCGATGGTGCGACCAAACGAAGATTCCTAACTGGTTGCACCCAACTGGACCTTTTGTAAGCACTCATTTGGTCTCGCCATGGGCATTTTAGTTCGCTTGTCTCTAGCCAAAATATGAACCATGACTGGATCAAACTCTCACGGTATGCCGCCGAAAGCGTACCAAACCTGAAAATAGTGCCCATGACCGCACCTTCTTCATTATTCTTGTCCGCCAACGACTGCCAGTTGTTTCTATTATCGACACATCCGTCATAGAAGGGCTTCAGACAAGGTTCCAAATCATAAAATAACTACAAGAAAAAAAATAGCACATCTAATCATGCAGATGAAGTCATACATCATTCACCACACAGTGTTCATTTTGTTGACTGAGTTCAGGCAAAATCCTTATATTTCCCACTAAAAGGTATCACGCATATGCGCAAGCTTTACCCACTGATCAGCAAATACTAACAATTTAAAATCAATCATGACAATAAAAGAACAATTGAGTGAATTCAATTTCAATGTAATGCTCGTTTATTTGTCATTCACTAGTAACCTGACGTGTAGTACGCTATATGCCGAATGAACAAGTTCTCGTCCATGCTGCTTGCACATTTCCTGACTCCCTTAAGGTGGCCGAACACAGTTTTCGTGCGCGCTTTTGCTGATACAATTCAGCGCGCGCACAAGGATTGAAAAACAAACATGCCTTCAATAGAGCGATCATTTTATTTACTCACCACCCACACTATATGCGCTATTTTTCTCCATTATTGAACGTAGTGTATTGATGCCTTTAGTCTTATATTACAAAGCTATGTTAGAAAAGGTAACGACGCAAAGAACCCAGCAATTCTCAGCTTTTTCTTTGTTACCGAAAGAACCCAGTTAAATGCAGCGCATG
>Ga0126338_10001372_pt1 | contig 15656 bp, 7 predicted proteins | sample OrbCmetagenome_2_FD_92529 | JGI IMG/M metagenome (GOLD analysis project Ga0126338, IMG submission 92529) | Coral microbial communities from Petempiche,Puerto Morelos, Mexico - Orbicella C C metagenome | ecosystem: Host-associated > Invertebrates > Cnidaria > Coral | place: Petempiche,Puerto...
GTCTCGGATTTCTGGGCTGGGTAGAAAAATATGAAACACTCCTTTGATTCTCTACAATCTTGGTGGGACACGGGTAAAAATCATCTCAACTTGTATTTTATTGCAATCTCTGGCTCACCAGTATAATATACGGCTTATTTCAAGCATATTTTATTTTGATTTATCACTGAGCTGTACTGAGAGGTAATTTAAATTTTATAATCATTGCACCAGAAAAAAACACTGTCTTAAAATTACATGCCTGTCAGGAAGTTTTGAAGACGGTGCTGTTTTATTGAAGGTGGCTGATTTTAAAATGCCATCAGTTTCTAAAGAGTTGGAAGATAGCCTAGTGGATGGATGAAGCAGTTGCAAGCAAGAATTAGTAGACAGTGATTTGTGCTGGTAGCCAGCTGCTTTTGACAACCCTTAAACTTATTTGTTAGTCAACTGTTCATTTCAAGCATGGCTAGTCCATCTATTTTTTATGATAAAAATCAATTGAAACAACAACAGCTAAACTGTAGGCTACTGACTATCTACAACACAATTTATAGTGAGTAGTGTTAAGGTAATAAGAGAACAGCATCTGTGGTAGAGTGCTAACTACATGTAGTAGATTTATACTAATAATTCCTGATCAGTTCAATTCTACCTGCAATCTGATTGGTTGAGTGACTGCAGACTGCATTCTGCATTTTACCCTCAGTTTACATTTTATCCTCGGTCTGCAGTGTGCAGTCTGCAGTCTGCGTTTTACCCTGAGCGGTAGTTATATACATGTAAAGCCTAGACTTGATTATATAAAAAAAAGTGGACACTTAAAACAGTAAAATGTCTTTTTCTTTTCCTGTCATATAGCATGCTAGAACAGAAAGAGTCAAGAATAACCTCAACCCTGATTTTGCCAAAGGGATTGTTGTGGATTACTATTTTGAGATGGTACAGAAACTCAGGTTTGCAGTTTACGATATCGATAATGAGACAAGTGCTCTGGGAGATGATGATTTTCTGGGTGACATGGAGTGTAATCTGGGTCAGGTATGGAAACTCTTGCTGACTAACACACTTTACAGAGTTACTTAGTGATGCCAAAGCAGAAACACAATTCTGAAAGATCAACAATAATTTTGCTTGTTCTCAGCTCAAAATATTTGGTAATTTAACTAGCCAAAAAAGGTTCTGCCAATTCAACCACAAAAAAATGGTTAAATGTTGGAAAGTGTCCTGTGAATCAAATTTCTCAAAATTGACTTAGAAATCCCACTCCCATGGGGTAAACGGTACAATGTATAGATAGATTCCAGGACCAGACATAGTATACCATTTGAAAGACATTACTTGTGGGATACCATACCATACATACAGTTTGAATTGAAAAGCAATCAAAGTGAAAAATGAAAAATGTGTTAAAAAATATCTCACTCCTTGTATAGTTGAGGTACATTGTATACCTTTAAGCTATAGCTTAAATAATGCAGCTCTGTCCAAGAACTTTTTGCCGTTCAAATATGAGAAAAATTGACCAAATATTGAGCATGTAATGGTATTTGGTACCACACGGTACTCTTGAGAGTGAGAGGGTTAAGCACTTTCCTTAATGTTCAGGAGGTTTGGTGACCAATATAAGCTGGGACCAGCAGATTCATTGATATCTGGAGTGTAAACAAAGGCAGAGTTGGCATGGCTACCAAGTGCTGGGAACATGCGTCTTCACAAATCCTCAAAAAGCAATGTAACTCTTAATTGACTTAACTACCAGTAAGGCACTTGACATAATTATTGTATATAAGCATGTTAAAAGAAGTTGATGATGATCCAACATTGAAGAGGAAAAAAAAAGATTCAATTTGGTTAATGGCATTGACCATTCTGCTCCATTTCTTTTGAATTCCCTGTTCTTATTTATTCAAGGTCGTATCAAAGAAATCATATTCAAAGACGCTGCAAATACATGGAAGGCAAGTTGGAACAATAACTGTGAGTATACATAATTCCTGAATTAGTAAATGCATACTGTTAATAGTTGTTTATTAACTAGTATATTTATTAACAGTAGCTGAATGACGCCCAACATGGGACACTGACTGTGCAACTTGACATGATTACCCACTGCTATTGTGGACTGCCTTTAGTGTATTTTATTAGTATTAAAAAAAATATATAGAATGTTCACTCATTGAAAGGGAAAAATAGTTCTTGTTTGTACTGATCAAGCCGTCAAAAAATTTTAGATAGTGAGCAAAATGTCATTGTTTTTTTTTCAGTTAAAAAGTGCCAGAATTTAAAAGTATAGAACTTGCATACTGTCTAATGTTTAAATTAATTTCTAATGCCATTTCTTTATACTTAGGTATATGCAGAAGAATTAAAAGGAGCTGGAAATGAAATAGTTCAGTTGACATTCAGAGCTTCAAACTTGGATAAAAAAGTACAGTATGAGTGTAATGTACTTTTAATTGATAATTAATCAACATTATAGTGTAATTAATTAGTTAACAATGATGATATACTATCATGTCTTGGTCATGAATGTAGGAAGCAGACATGTAGTAAGCAGTGCATACTTGTATTTGCTATAAACGTATTAACAGTGCCTTTGGAATGAAGATAAATTTATACTAGTCTAATAGTTATTATCTTAGAACTGAAAAGAAATGTACTGTAGTGAATGGATCTAAATACAGTGCAATCAAGTTCTCTTAGTTTAACACAAAATGTAATGTTTTGTACTACTAACTGTAAAATTAATGTTATCTGTCGTGAGTGTTTGTAAATGCTTGATGTGTGTACATGTACTGTAGTCTGAGTGAGTTTGCCAGTTAAGAAGAATTGTTTGAAGCTGCAGCTGTAAAATTCCTTATTATACAACAAACTGTTAGCTGATTTGGCAATTTACTTGCATTAAGGTCATGCTTATTTATTAACGTGAATTTTTTACTTACTGTTGTTCAGCTAACTGTGGTTATTGAACAACACATTAAATATTAACAGTTTTTGACCGTGTATCATGTGCTTTCATAGGACTTTATGGGAAAGTCAGATCCTTTTCTGCAACTGTCAAAAGTGAAGAGTGATGGTGGAACCTTGCTTGTTCATCGAACTGAGGTGAGCTGGGTTGAGAGAAACGAAACAACAACAACAACAAACATACAAGGCAATGACTTTGACCCTGGAGGCAATTCAATTGTCACAAGTACACTGTATACTTTTGCTGACCTAAATACATGTACGTTTGTTGCTATGTCAGTTAGGTTTGGTTTGTGTGTTTCAGGTCACTGCAAGGATGCAATGGGTGGGGTGGGAGGAGGATCTGTAGATGAGGTATAAACAATGAACTGACCTGACAGGTCTGATGATCAGCATAATAACTGAATAACAAAAGTTAATGAGTTTTGCTAATTACCTGCTTTTCTGTAGGTTATCAAAAATAACTTGAATCCATCATGGCAGTCATTTAGCATCTCAGTTCAAACTCTCTGCAGTGGAGACTATGATGCAACAATTAAGGTAAGGCTACATGCTTGTCTGCATTGTGTAAATATTATTAGAAAATATTTATTTAGTGCATAATTGGATATGATCTTTATTTTTAAGAATGAGTGCCAGCAGTGAATGAGTAAAATTGGTTTTAGCATCAGAAAATAAATGTCTCATTTGCTAGGTACTGTGAGCGATGTTCTTTTAATCTAACAGACAGGAAAACATGAATAATAATAAAACTTATTATAAAAAAAGCTGAAAGAAATGCCATGCAAAAAACAAAAATGAGTAAAATATGCCCCTTCAGTCCTAGATGTACAATGAACGCTATCCTGCTGGTGATAACAGTCTTGCATTGACATGATGGGTATTGACTGATGTTAGGCTTAACCTTGCCTCCATAAAATGCTAACAATGACAATCATTTAATTCCATGACATAACCAGATTGGCTGTTACGACTGGGATGAAGATGACAATAATGATTTGATTGGTTATGTGGACCTAAGCCTACGACAACTGATTGATGCTAAAGAGTCTGGGGTATGTACATACGTACTGATGTTTTTTCTTTGGTCATTTTGTGTTTGACCGTGGCAGATTGATTGCTTTGATTATGATGACGATGGCAGTCATGACTTTATTGGGTCAAACAGTGCTACTCTTCGACAGTTGTTAGAGACAAAACAAAGTGGGGTAAGGTGATTAAGTTTTAGTGCAATGTACTATAGACAATCATTGTTATCAGATTAGGGGAGTGGGGCATAAAATTTTCCTGATTTGAACTCGGTAAAATCTCAAAGTATTCCAGTTGTCTGTCTTCATGCCGGCATTCCACTGTCTGTAACGTTAAGTGACTATAGTTAGGAGTGTGATACTTCCCCCTTAGGTGGAATGCTAGTCCATCTTCTGAATCACAAGTTTCCATGTGTCCCCCCCCCCTCAGCCAGCACCCATCTATTTAGCTTGGTGGAAGGAGGTACGGTCTCCACCCAGCCAAAAGCAAAATGGAAACTGGCTAGGGGTGGAGTCAAGTGGGGCATATCTGCGAGAGAGTCTGCGAGAGAAAGTGGTTGCTCCAGTGATCATGATGAGGGATCCAACATGGACCAATAAATTAAAAGTTCAATATGCTACCCTTTAGGAGTACTTATACAATATCCCTATTAATTGGGTATAATTTTGTCCAAACAAGTTACAGGTCTACTTTATGTGAGTCTAGAGAACAGTTTCAAAATTGAAAATTGTGTACATGTAAATGTGTCAGTTGCACTAATGTCAAATAAATAGAATCATCGACTTTTATCAATATTGTGCCTGGTAGTTAGATCTATATCTTGTGAAATGTGCTTTATTTCAGAAAGGGCTTGACTTAGTGAATGCCAAGAAAAAACAAAAGAAGAAAGGATATGTGAACTCTGGAGTTCTGTACGTTGTCCAGTGTAATGTATGTAAACACACGTGCCTTGAAAACTGTTGAGTGTTAATGTGAGGTATGCTCTGTACATACATGTATCCTAGTGGAATGCATGGTTCCACAAAAATATCCATACACCTACTCCAAGTCTTTCACATTTATGATGTGCTGTACCTTTCTTTGTCTGTGATTAGAAACCAATGAATGATGCAGTTGGAATGTTATATGGAAATAGCAAAAGCAGCCAAAATAAGCAACCAAATGTTCACTTGAATTGCAATGACACTGAACACTCTGACAAGGGTGACACAGAGCCTGTATTTCACTTAGCTGCAAAACAATAGCTTTGTCTTCTTTTATTTGTTTAATTATTGATCTCAAGTGAAGTAGGATTTTGTTATGTTCCCCAGATAACCAAAGTTCACACATTCTTAGATTACGTAATGGGAGGATGTCAGATTAACTTCACAGTAAGTAATTAGATGTTGAACTTCAACCAGCATTTGACTAGCAAGTTTGTAATGTAGGGTTTAGGAATGGAGGAGACTTGGACAATGTTCCTTGCCTCCTCCCTGTAACAATAGTGATGGAACTTTGGAAAACAAGAGCAACAACAATCTTTATTTGTGCTCTCTCTCAGGTCTACTAATTACACAAAATATAGCTAATAAAATATAGCTAGTGTACTGGCTGCCTGGAATAACCAAAGTGGCTAGCAGAGCCAGGCAGCCAGTTGGCATCAGCGTTGAATGAAAATAAATTACAGGTCAAAAAAGACTGGAAAAGAAGAGAGAAAAGTTTTCAAAATGCTATTACTACGCTTTGGGGAAGTCTGAAATAATTGTATTTACATGTAAGTATAAAATATTAATATGATAGAAGCACACAAAAGTGGAAAAGTGGATTTCCCATTTCTTTTAACCCACTGGTAAAAGATAAAAGGTAAAAGGTAAAAGTCTGTATATGAGGCAAGTGACCTAGCAGGCTGGAGCTTATCCCGGATTGTAAAGCATGAAGTGACTAGGGGTATTTCTACTCCCCCCCTGGATGGGATGCTAGTCCATCGCAGTGTTACCCTAGCGCTGAATCTGCCGGTACCCATTTATACACCTGGGTGGAGAGAGGCACTGTGAGAGTAAAGTGTCTTTCCCAAGAACACAACACAATGTCCCTGGGTGGGGCTCGAACCTGGACTTGAATCAGATATGATTGCACTAATCATGAGGCGGCCACTGTGCCTCCAAAAATCCCACTGGTAGTTTCACCTAAAGGTTGGACATTTTGGTTACAATTTCGTTTTGTTGGTTTAACACAGGTTGGTATAGACTTCACAGCATCTAATGGTGATCCAAATCATCCCCAGTCATTGCACTATATGAATCCCTATGAACCTAATGAGTACGTCAAGGCTCTGGTGGCTGTGGGAGAGGTCTGTCAGGACTATGACACGTGAGGCTCAGTTTTTATGTTGTCTACTTGTAATAACTAATAATAATCAGGACGCTCGACTAAATTTTGCTTGGCTTAAAAGTTAAAGCAATTCTGTTGAAGGCTGTCTGACAATTTATAGGAATCCATTTGGAAGTAATGATGAACAAGTGAGAAGTTGGAAAATTGATGTACACTGTTCTGAGCTCTCTTTTTTGTTAACCTGCAAGTAGGCTTTTTTGTTTGTGTCAGGGGGCGAGAGCAGCTAAGGCGCAAGAGACACACACACTCAAAGTTCCCCTCCACCCTGTTCGTAAACTTGCTCGCTGGTGCGACAAATTGAAAAGCCAGAAAGCAGTGGTTTAGTGCAAAATCCAAACACTAGAACCTGCTCGTGTCCAATCATTTTCTAAAAAAAGTTTTAATTTGGGTTGCTGTGATGTTTTGATTCTGATCAGTCTAGCTAGAATCAGATTTTTTATTTTTGTGACACTGATGTATTTGGATTAATTTTAGTAAGTTTCAAAATATTAACACTGTCTTTTGCTTACATCTTATTTTGAAGGGACAAGTATTTTCCAGCGTTAGGATTTGGAGCAAGAATACCTCCAGCGAATCAGGTAAAGGGTGACGAAGCTCTTCAGTCACAGCCTCTGGGATGACACAAATCCAGGTTCCAGATAGCTATAGGAGAATCTTTGTTTACAATAATTGAATGAGCATAGCACGATTAACAGTCCCAATGAATTTGAGCTCGATTTAATGAATATTTTTTTGTGCTACATGTACGCCGGTTTAAAAACTCGAAATTTTACAAAGAATGTATGAGCTCATTAGCACTTTAACCACCCAAAAATTTGCAGTTTTTGAAAGCCAATTTCTCCTCGAATATTACACCCAAACAGCCAAACATTTCACCAGTTGCTAAGTTTCAAAAGCTCTTTAAATGTTTGGAGTCAATTTGTGTCTAGAATAATGCCTTCTTTGCCAAAAGTCGTATGTTAACGAGGAAAAATGTGAACAATGACGTCAGCAAAGGTTCTCCTATATAGCTATACAAGGAATTGTGAAAGCTATCATTTTGAGTGTTAGCACTTCGTCAGAGTAAAGTGATTTGCTCTGATAAAGGACTAACGCTCAAAACATCCGCAGCTTTTTAAATTTGCTACAGAGATCGATTTCTCTTTATCAGCTTGAGCTTGTTGTGCACTGTTTTTAAGTACATGTACAAAAGATAACTGTTTCTTCAACTGATTGAGTTTATTTTGTGATTGTCCTCTTAGGTTTCCCACGAGTTTCCGTTAAATTTCAACCCCACCAACCCGTATTGTCACGGTAAGGAAAAATTCGAAACTTTGATGTGATATCTCAGTTATGATTCACAATGTTCACCTTGAATGTCAAGTCTCCGCTGGCGTTACCTTTGCTTTAACTCCGTAATATCTGCGCTGTTGATAGTTTGTGGTCGATGGAAGTGGTTATTTTTCCTTCCAATTCCATCCAATTTGGTAAACGGCTTAGGGCTTGTCCACAGTACGCCAGAGAAATTTGAAAACGATGGTTTCACTCTGAAAACGCATCAAATGTTTTGCGTCCACACTACGCCGGAGAAATTTTGAAAACGCAACAATCACTGGCAGGGTCATTTTGGATATATGCTTGAGGAAAGCTCTAGCAGGGAAATCACATTATTACCTTGATGTCATCGTTTTCGAAAAGCATCGTTTTCAAAATGTTTTCCGTCCACACCAAGACGTGAAGCCGGCGTTTTCAGATTCCTCCGGTTTGAAGAGCATTTTCGAAAAGTTCCGTTTTCGTGACGGAGTAGTGTAGACGGTAGACCTAACCGTAGCAATAAATTGCTGTTGTGTTTTCAAATTTCTCCAGTGTAGTGTGGAGGGAGCCTTAAAACACGTTAATCAAAATATCCAAGCACAATAATGATAAACAAAACAAACCGTCCGATATTTAGGCTGGTCTTAAACAATACCCATGTAAAAGTACAAAACTGTTTTCTCCTATCTTGTACAGGTATCCCCGAAATCGTCGCTGCGTATCAGAATTGTATTCGTCAAGTGCAACTTTATGGCCCGACCAACGTCTCGCCGATCATCAATCACGTGGTTAGATTTGCCGAGCAGGCGGCCAAGGAAAACACAGCGTCGGTATGTACAATGCAGTGTCAGTGATCCTTATCTAACTTCTCGTTACAGTAACGGCACATTGTTAAGCAGACAAGTGATGAGAATGAAGCAATTCGTCACGATGTAACTGCGCCATCAAGTAGTGCTAGTAATTTGTTTAAGGGCGAACATAAAGCACAGAACAGTTATATCTGTGTCGAGACCGACTTGGCCATCAGGCCCGTGTTCACTTGAATCTACGGGTTTCATGCAACGTGAAGACACGTGGTGTATTTCTACCCCCACCCCGCCTGGATGAGATGCTAGACTATTGCAGGCGTACCCCTTCCCCTAAGATTTTAAATTAAAATTTCGGCGCTGTTGGGCACAGAAGAAGAGAAGCAGTACATAAGTAGCCTGCGAGCAAGCTCTCTTGGGGTGGGGGGAGCGGAAGGAACTTGCTCGCAGGCTACCAAATGACAGCGGTACGAATTTCTTCTTCAGACATTTCTTTACAAAATGTTTCTTTTCTCAAGGAACGGCCGTAAACGACTACACTTCACCTTGGAGACCTTGACCAACTTTATTTACATGTTGAAGTAAATCGTTTTCATCTTATGTCTTTACAGCAATATTACGTTCTGTTGCTATTGACTGATGGTGTGTTATCAGACATGGAGGACACAAAAGCCGCCATTATCAAAGCGTCTCGTCTCCCCATGTCCGTGATTATCGTTGGAGTAGGTCAAGCTGATTTCAAGGATATGAACGAACTTGATGCTGATGAAGGAAGGTGAGGTTACAACGAGTTGAACAGCGTTCAATAAAGAAGCAGTTTCTTTTCACCAACCAAACTGTCTTAAATGTTTTCGTGGTTACAACTTGACCTTATCTGTGAGAACAAACATAGATTTTTGTTTTATTTCTTCAGGCTGAGATGTGGCCATCATTACGCTGACAGGGACATTGTACAGTTTGTGCCTTTTAGAGAATTTAAAACGGTTAGTTTGACTTTCTGTTCTGTCAAAAACGTTTTGTGACATCTTGTGAGTTGGAACGGTATTGTACGTGACCAGGCCTAACAGCAGCGCACAAAGTGAGCTTTACGTTACTTAAATAGTCACGCCATACTTCTTTCCTAAAAAAAGCCTTGCGTGGTGATTCAAATAATGGCTGTGTATGCGACTTAAACAAAGTCAGAAATTATTAGGACAGTGAGTCGACCGAAACCTTATCAGAGACTAGTGTCACGCAAATCACGCGTGATTAATGACATAACCGTCGATGTCATCAGAAACTGATTTCTCTTCATGATGCCAATTTCAAAGTCAGGCGTTCGAGGAAATTTAATTTACTTGACCCTGATCTCATGGCTTAAAACCTAGTTGTAAAAAGTTTCTGTGTAGGTCTCATACTATTCCGTTCATTTTCAACAGCAATCTCCAGCAGTTCTTGCTAAACACGTGTTAGCGGAAATACCCAAACAAGTTCAGGAGTACTTCAGCAAGAAGGGCCTCGCTCCCATGCCACCAAAAGGACCAGCTCCTCCCTCCTTGGGAGCTCTTTAGTGTCTCAGTTTGACTTCATTCGTGCAACTTCGGTTAATCGAACTGACTCGATTCTATTAATGTGGTTCACTGTAAGCTATATTACCAACAGCTTTCATAGTTTTTACCTTTATTAGCGAGATATTGCAGAAAAGCGCGACAGCGTGTCTTAAGATTGAATCTCAATGTCGTCGGTTTCCTACTGAATTTTTCACTGTAACGACCGTTCGTTTTGAGCTGAAATTAGGTGCGGTTCTTTTATCAGAAAAAAATGTGCAGTCTGAAAAAGCTGGAGAAATGGGTAGGATCGCCGAGTTTGTTCGTCATAGCCGGATGTTTGCTATACCGGAAGTCGCTTAACCGGGGTTGCACGTCAGTTAAGCATTTTACTTTAAGCTGCGTTTTAGATCTTTTTCATAATACCAGGAATTAAATTATTAGTCGCATTATCTGTAATATTTCATCTATACTTTAGAAATTTCAATGGGTGACTAGACACAAACAAGGAAGGGCTGTGTGTAAAGCGCTGATTTGATTTTTTTGTTGTTGTTGTTGAATATAATCACGAAGCCAGCCTAACATTCATTTCCTTTCCGAGAGCGCGATGGGCACGTGACTGATTGCGCACGAGTGAGATCAGTCCCGTCTCTCGCCCCATGCCTCTACCAATCTATTCGTTTCCAGAGGCCACGATCCTTTTGGTCAGCAGTGGAGACCTCCGGGTGAAATCAGGTGAGCCAGCATTAATCACAGCGGTTACTTTCTCCACGGACTTTTAGAAACCTTTATTGAACCTGAACGCATGCGCTCGATGAAACTGGAAACAGGATTATTTGAATCCAGTTTTCGATTCGAGCCTTCGTTGACTGTAACGAAAACGCAAGGGCTCTGGGAACGAGAGTGTGTCTTCATGAGTTCTCGGAAAGAAAACGACTGCTGCGCAGGCTCATAGCCACGATAGCATATTCGAATGTATCCATATTGCATTCGTACCAAATATAGGTACTTATAACGTATCACATAAAATTGGTGAAATTTCTCACGAGATCAAAACTTAGAGAATATTATCGCTGTTCATGTTTTGATAGAATCATAACACTAATGAACGTTTGGGAAGAACGAGGAAATCTGTGGACTCGGATTTCCAGTCGCTGTTTTAAGTTGTTTCAATGTTTTTAGGAGTGTTTTTAGGAGTGTTATTGGTTTGAATTATGATTTGTTTCTATAATGTAACTTTAATTTTGCACGACGCATTAACTTGTTACAAAGCACCCCCCCCCCCTCCCGCCACCCCCTACACATTCTTAGAATTATGATAATATTCGACAGAAATTTTGGAGCAGTAAAATCGCTATTTGATTTTTGTCTCATTTAAAGAATTTCTATCCGTTATATGCACAAATAATGCAGTCACAATCACAATTTGCGTATTATACATTCTGCTGTACCGAATTAGTACACCAGCATTAGGATCAACAAATAAAATTCATGAATTAAAGTTGCTTTCTGTGTATTAACTGCGCAGTGCCTCCTGTCAGTCACTGTACCGTTTTTCGCTGGAATTTTGAAAGCGCAGTGAAGAACATGAGCCTTCCTTTTATCCTTTTCGCCCTCGATCTTTTTGGCCGACCGACCGAAATTTCATTAATAGCCTGGGTACGAGGATGTACATTCTGGTGATCAGGCGTATAAATAGCTTCTCTTAAGTTTGGCTGCGAGGCATCCTTGTCCAAATTGACGCGGGCGAAGCGACAATTCATAGCGGAATAGCTCTGGAGATAGGAAAGGTCGCCTTGTTTGTTTCTGCGGTTACGGTTGTGTTGACCTGTGTTTGAGAAGTCGCGCGTGATGGAAGTTCTACATTTGGAACGCGGGGACTTCACGGTTGATTGCTTTGAGTGATAATTCAATTATCCTCGTAACTTTATTCAACTGCTCGCTGTTTAGCCCAAAGTTGTTCAGATTGAAAAAATCTTGACGGAGCTCAGAGAAGATAACTTTTAAAGTAGAAACTACCGATATCAAACAGAAGGCAAGTCAGCTGAATCCATTCGTTCGAGTTTTGACGTGCAGATAAGCGCGACTCTCAAAAGGAAAAACAAAAACTCGAAAACTTATAAGAGTGCTTCGGCCGGCCCTTGCATTAAAAGTTCACGCGAAGTAGTTGTGCTGGTGAATCCCTTGAAAGGGAAGCTTTTATTTAAATCGATTAAGGTACCAAAATTTGGTGAGGGGCGATTTTTTTAGGGTATATCGGTTTCAATACTGGACCATGGCCAGCAGTGAAGGAGTTATCTATTCTTCGCTCCGACGAAGGGCTAACGCTCGAAACGTCAGCTTTCGAATCTCTACGGTGGCCAATTCACATTATCAACCCAGTTGATAAAACCAAATTATCTTGTTATGTTCCCAACCGACGCAGCACCACAGTTTCTTTAGAAACTTACTCCCTCTATTCCATTGTTTAGAGGGTTCATTGTACAGACTTCGGTAGAGGGCTATTGTTTAGAGGTCGCTATAGAGTGGCGCAACTTTAAAACTTTTCATAGCTTTATTCATTTGTTTACGCTGTGCATCAAGAAACATGGCGCCTTTTGCTGGTCCAGTGCCAGGATTACCACAACAAGAAGGATGGATCCAGGGATGGATTCCGGAATGGATTCAGGCGGCCGTGGATACCTACAAAGCCTGGTAACAAGCTGCCCTAAATAGTCCATTCATCTTGGCATTTTTCCTGGCATTTTCTCCTTTCATTCTGATCCTGGTGATCTTCATGTTACCGGTGATTATCATCTTGATCTGTGCACTGAGCACTGCACTTGTCTGTTTCCTAACGGTGTGCTTCTTCTTCGCTTGCGGAACTTCCGGTGTATTTATTCACCGTGACGTTCGGCTTCTTCTTCATGATGTTCGTCATATGGCCATGGAGACTCGAGCTAGTGGTCCATCGCATCCAGCGGTTGTATGTCAACATCATGTTTGTTCCGCCCTTCGACTTGTTACCGCAGACTTAAGCGAGAAATCTGTAAAGTATTCACCAAGTGCATCCACCAGGACTATAGTGGTGAAGCTTTACGACACTACGACTACCACTACTAAGATTTGCGACGGTCTATAAACACTGAAAGCTTGGAACATTTCTTAAGCAGATATTTTTGTTGTTCATTTTATTACAAGTTGGATCAAGGCAGGTTTTCTAAAATTTAACACCCCCAACCTCCAAACCCCATTGACCACCCCCACTCCCAACTCAATTTTAAATAAACCGAAGCTCTAGATTCAAGTTCTGTTGTCTTCATCTTAAATCATTTAGTAATTTTGTTAAATTTAATTTCACGGCAAATACCTGCAAGGGACGAGTGGGGCTCGCGATGGATTAACATTCATGAATTTGAAAAGCAATAGCTCTTCTTCGTTCTAGCGCTTTTTAGCACACCGATTGTCCATGTAGTTTTGTCTTAAGGTTTTCCTACAATGACTGATCATTCCATGCATTATAAATTAACAGTAGAAAGCCGTGAAATGGGGTCATCTCCTCTTTTGCAAATTAACCTACAAGCCGACATTGTAGATAAATTCTAATATATTATTTAGTTTCTATTTCAGGCCCAAAAGCTAAATCGTTCTGCTTCCTAACTCTACACACCCTTCAGCTACATTTTCACATGAAAGTTCACGTCCTTTCTTTGTCAGGTTTTCTCCAGTTCCGTCTTTCCAGAATACAAATTTTAGTCGACATGACTGGAAAAACAAAAGGAAAACGTTTAAAATTAAATGCCATTCTGTCGAATCCTTCCACTTTGTCCAGTAGTAAATGCGAGCGCTCCATTCTGATGCAGGGTGGTTCGGTCAGAAGGTGTGAGAAGACCAGCATTTCAGGGCCTCCTTCCATCAGACCTTCCGTTTTGGAATACCTGGAAAGAAGCAAGAAACACGATCATTTAAAAACAACCCAGTTGACGCCTATTATTCGGTTTCAACAGAAAACCTATCTCGTCTCAACGCTACGCCACCCATCAAAATCTATTTGAAAGAAATCTATTAAACACGAAAGACCGTGTTTGACGACAATTCTAAACACCGAGAAGAGAGTTGAAATTACGACAAGCATCGGAGTATTTGTGACGAACATCGAGGTTTTTGGAAATGTGCTTAAACGATGTCTTGAGTGTTTGATATATCTTCTCAATCGCAACTAAAACTAAGGAGAACACGTAGAAAGATAATCGTATAGATCTATGCTAATTAAGATCAGATAACCCTGCAAATACTGTCACGCTCGTGAGTTCGTTTGTTTAAACTTGATGAATTATTAATGAGTTTAAGAAGCTAGTAGACCAATTTTGATATATTAAAATTCAGCCTAAAACAACAGACCTCAGTACGAGGCTCCGGGGAATAACTACAGAGTTTGTGGGGTTTTATCCTCCAGAGCCTCTTGCTGAGGTCTATTGTGTTAGACTGAATCTTAATATATCGAAATTGGTCTATTTTCAGTGTATAACTTCCGGTCACCTATCAAGTTGGACTTTATACTAGTTATACAGTGTTAACTAACAAAAAACCCTCACCTCCTAGTCTTTCCAGGCCTACGGTTAGTTTACGAACAGCGCGAAAAACGGCAAGAAGAAAAATTAGGGGAGCAGTGTGGAGAGCTAAACACCCAAAACACCTCTCTCCTAATTATTTTTCCCCCCATTCACCCGCGCTGCTCCCCAAACAACCGAAAGCCTGGAGCAAGTTTCCTCACCTCCATAATGGATTAATTTCTCCAAACCGAGAAATGCCAGTTTGAGCTGCAGCAACAGAAATATGAACATGGCACGGTTCTATGGACAAACAAGGAGATTGAGTTTACTCGTTTTTTTCTGTCTCTCCTTTCACGCTCACTCTGCGTTCACAAAAGTCTAGAGACAAGACTTCGTGAAGTTGTACAGCTAAGAGTTTCAACAGCTGTGGTGCTGCTGCGGTGCTGCTGTGGTGTTCCTGTGGTGGTACAACTTTTGTATTTCTAACTGACCCCTACTGAAGAGGAACCAGAGGAAAAAAAAAGTTGTTCACCTGCAGTTTACTCTCACAGTGCCTGTCCACCCAGGTATATAAATGAGTACTGAAAAATTTAATGCTGGGGTGATACTGCAATGGACTAGCATCCCATCCAGAGAGCCGTAGAAATATTCCTAGTCGCTTCATGCCACTGGGATAAGCTCAGGCCTGATGGTCCAATTGGCTTGTATGCAGACTTTACCTTTACCTACTTCCAGTTTACTTCTAAAATGTAACCTTCATTTTTTAACTGTTGAAATTTCAACCATCTCAGTTAAGTTGAAATGGTTTTACCTCCTAAAAAGTACACTTATGTTACAAGGTATTAACACTAGTGCATTGATTCTTTATTTTTTTATCAATGCTGCATAGAGAATACTTCAAACTGCCTTGTGCATACCCAGCCAAAAAGAAACCCTGTAAGAAGTGTCTTGCCCAATCAGGGCTCGAAATTGCGACTCACTGGTCGCCAATGCGACCAAAAATTGAGCACTGGCGACTCGCATTTTGGCCGATAACTAAAGAAAACCACGACACAACTTTTGTTTTTAAATCTTTATATTAGGAAATCAATCGGATATGGTAGCTAGTATACAACTCACCTTTCCGTCCCCAGTAAAATAATGTCTGAATA
>Ga0126338_10001374_pt1 | contig 15651 bp, 12 predicted proteins | sample OrbCmetagenome_2_FD_92529 | JGI IMG/M metagenome (GOLD analysis project Ga0126338, IMG submission 92529) | Coral microbial communities from Petempiche,Puerto Morelos, Mexico - Orbicella C C metagenome | ecosystem: Host-associated > Invertebrates > Cnidaria > Coral | place: Petempiche,Puerto...
CCCCCTCCTTTTCCCCCCCCCATCTCCCCCCCCATTTTTGTTTTTTTTTTTTTTTTTTTTTTTTTTTTTTTTTTTTTTTTTTTTTTTTTTCGGCCAATGATGCTCGCCGCGAAAGCGAAACATCCTAATCCGTATTTGTGCAGTCAGGTGTTACATATTCCCGTGTTGAATTCTCTCGGTATTGCATTAGTTCTTCCTGTACGTTGATAGCAACATACAAACATGAAGAGAAGAAAAAGATTTAGGAAGCGACGTCGTAAGACAGAAGGAACCAAACTGCAAGTAAGTTTTTGATTTCTAGCATTTCGAAACAGCTCAGATCCGATACACGCACTTCGAATGAATCTTAACTAATGTCGCAATTAATTGAAAAATGCAGACGTCTCTATATCTCGGGCTGTAAAACCAAGCGCTCCCTCTTCTCAACTTGACCAAAAAATCGAGCTAAGTTTATGAAGCTTTAGGACTGTGGTGTCTCAGGTAAAAAATATCAATTCTAAGACTTTCTAAAGGAGTATACAAAGCAATCGTGCCGGCGAAGAGAAGACGGCTTGCGTGATACAGAGTCAATATTGAGGAGTCCATTTCAAACCACTGAGAATACACACACACTGCTTGAACTGCTACTGATACCATGAAAAATTTCTTCTTTTATATTTTTCGTCATGAGTTAGACAGTCGAGTCTTGTATTATTACTCATTTATTATTACACAACCTAATCTGCTCAGAGTCAGTCATTTGAAATGTGTTTCCGGTTATTTATATCTTACTTGCCACAGGATGATGCACATGTCTATATTCCTAATTTTCTACGCCCGCAACGGCAAAATTTGCCATAATTAGCATTTACCTTAATTAGATGGTATGGTTTCCAAAAGCATTGGAGAAAAATCGCCAAATATTGAATCAGGAAAACAATGGTTCAATTCAATGTCTGAAATGGCAGACTTCTGTCTGAACAAAGAAACCTGTAATAGCAGCTCGCTTGGGGCACCTATACTATTTTAGTTCAGCTCTTCGTCAGCGTACTCGACTGGATTAAGAACAAAAGGATAGAGCATGAAATTTTATGGTTACATTTGCGGTACGACGTTATTCCACTCGAACTACTTCAAAATAAAGGCTAATTCTAAATATTTTGTACGACGAAATTAATCAACTCAATCTTACAAAAGAATGTGCTTATCCGTAGGTTATCGAATTCTTGGAATCGATTCCTAAACGCAAATCTGCTGACACCAATCTGCAGGCCCACATCTGTAGGGACCCCGAAATGAGAGGCAAAGAGTGAATTTTACAGTAGTAGTGATGAGATAATCACATTATTTCGAGTATAATTCAACGTAAGTAAGCAAGAATAAAGTTCCAGTCAAAGACTGTCAAAACTGCACGAGCCAGCCAAATGAAGTTCTTTGTCAATTCATACGTATAAATGTATTCGCCATCTGCCAATTCGACCTCTTGAAATTGTCTGCCAATTCGAATTTTAACTGAGCAGTGGAAATTAGAGCTTAATGTAAGTTCAGTATCCGTAAAACATTTTCTTCGTTCCTGCAAAACATAATTTGAACCGAACACTCGCGTAATCATGTAACAAGTCCTTTGATCCGGGGTGACTAATTTATCGCGTGACTTTTCAATTGCCACCAACTTGGTGTAATTTTAAAGTGCTAGTATGATCACATTTTTCACTCCTTGAGGTGTATCACATAGTATTTCACGTAAGATTATAAACGCCTGTTATCGTTTGCTAATATCTGCATAAGTTCCGAAGATATTTAAGTTTGAAAAATGTATAAAATATGCGAATAAGAGGACTGATGATGTCATACACCCAACCCCCAGTATGAATAGAGCTATCTCGGTCAATTTGCAGCAAAGACCATTGAAACTCGGCAGGCTAATAGTTCTACAGGCAGCACACCTACGGCTATAATAAATTATGTTCCCATGGCAAATCACTCTTTCCATGCCCCTCCAACCTGATTTCATTTTAGTGCTTTTCAGCTTGAAAAGCATCAAACAAGACCACAAACATGCTTGCTGGATGAAGCAGGTAAGACACATATCGAAATAGAACGTTTTAGGTGGCCAGAAAAGCCTTTGATATAGGGGAAGTCTTCAAGCCAAAAACCACACAAAAATCACACTTATAATGGGGAAAAAAAAGCAGTTGAAAGGGAGATAAGAGAACACTAGGAAAACAGTATTTGCTGCAGGTTTTCCAGAGCCTCTCGATAACGTAGAAATTTGTAGACTTAGACGTTCGTTATACCGTTAACAGGGAGCCAAATTGGATATTCCCTTTATCATACCTCCGTGCCTGTTCGACGTACCTACAAGTTTATTTTTTATTCGTCTGCCATTTCTTTAATGTCTTGAGAGATCTTGAACTCCTCGCTTCACTGTACTCTCATAAAGCACGCTTCTTAAACTAATGAGGGCAGCCATAGGGATATTTATCAACATGTTTATTTCATTGTGTGGTTTCTCAAGAACAACCGACAAGAAGACAGAAGGCCGGACGAGGCAGCAGATTACAGAGCCGCGAGAAGATGTGTATGCGCGAAAGGAACATCAGAAAGTCTCCAAAATGTGCATACTAATGAAATGGAATAATTATAATGTAGACTGAATCGTGACTCCACAATCTCTAATGTTGGTAGCCAATCGGTGCGCCAGTTTGTTCGGCATGTGTACGATTCGTGGAGCGGAAATGGATCTAAAATGGTGAACATGGAGGGAGAGTGGCTCTGAACTCTTTGAACTCTTCAAATACGTGGATTTTACGGGATTTTTACCAAATCGTCACCAAATTGAAATCGCATTTGGATTTCTTGCTCAGTTGTTCAGCAGGGTTTCTCCAAAATCACATTATATTTAACAACGGATGAACCGTTTTGAAATAAAACTTGGCATGTAATTCGTATCTGCATGGTCAGACCTGGTCATGGTTTACAATCGCGTGCTTACAATTGCTATAACAGCAACTCTCAAAATTTGTGGTTTTTGTCTCCACAGAAGAGCAAAGTAATAACAAATTATCAACAATAATATTAATATTCTTTTGGCAATTTTAATAACTGATGTGCCAAGCATAGATTTTTGGGCTTCTTGATAAAGACTCAAACTAAAATTGAACTAGCAGTAATCGTAGATTAGGGATTGCGTTCGATATGTTGCAATTGCAATATTATAATTGTTTTGTGTTTCGATGTGTTATTCACACCACGTACAGTTGCTTTGTCTTTGCTTTCAATACTCGTAGACTTAATCTTCATACACTATGGCAGGGGATTTTGTTGATTTCGCCAATCTTTTGCACACGCTAGTACACACGAGAAATTTCTGCCATTGGCCCGTGTTCGAAAGATAACGATAAGGTCTTGATAGGGAGGTCTTGATAGTAAATTTCTGGCCATTTTATTTCATTGTCAATCACCTCTATCTAAACTACTGCCTAACAATAATTATTACAGGTATAAAATTTAGCTTTAAATGGTGTTTGCCTTTAATAACGCATTTCAGAAATGCTTCAGCCTAAATTTTGAAAATTCATTATCAGTTCTAGCGGTCCTTAATTTGCTTGGAAAAGATACTGCTCATCAGAATTTAAAAAGAGATAAAATTTGCCCTTCATTTACAGAAGCAAAGAAATGGCAACTACTCTGGTCATTCTCCAAACTGGTTAGTTGGATTCGCTGGTATCGTGCAGAAGAAGATGTGGCCAGCGCGCCGATCTCGAACAGACAAGTTATGGGAAAACAAAAAGAAGATAGAATACCAAGAAAAGGTTTGAGTTTAAAATCTTTGCGACGTACATAAACCTAGGGGACGTATAACTACTGACCTAACTTCACTTAGAGAGAGATAGAGAGGGAGGGGGGGGGGGGGGGGGGGCTGGAAACGGAAATGGGTGAAGTATACTTTATTAGAAAATAGCCCAAAGAAAATACGCGCGCTAATAAAAAATCGTAGCTCTATAGAAACACAGAACTGACACGAGCTGTTGACGTACTGATGTCGCGAGCAAAGATAATTTACATTTTGATGATGAGCGTAAACAATTTGTTTTCTTTTTTCGTCGCGGTATTTTCTAAATGAAATAGAAAACGTGTTATCCGTATTTCTATTGAGTTGTAGAAACTCGAAAAAGCTGTTGAAACTCTCGCCTCTCGGCTCGTGTTCCCATAGCATTTCTCGTTCTCCCAAGTTTCTAATCGTCTTTCTTTTACTCTATAGAAACACGGAAGATGTTTCGTATATCATAAATTTCATGTCACGCCCCTCTCTTACCAAGGATAACGAATTTCAAACTTTCGCCACCCACACTTTTCTTTAGAACCTGATAGTATCAAGGTTAACTATGTAACTTTCTACTTTGAAGACTTACATAAACCTCCTCAGAACTCGTTTGTAATATAATTGCTATACCCTCGTATCCGCCCCACTTACAGTAGTTCCTAAATCTGTACGTAAGTGGTTCGAATACTAGGTGTTGGATTTTAGTTTAAATCACCTGGGCGTCGCCATGTTGGGGGTCAGAGATTTCGATATGGAGCCTGCAGAAAACGATTTCTCAGTTGGAACCGGCTGTACACGTCCATCCAGAAATTGTTTTATATACGATTAGAGGCATCAGAAGCAAAATCACCTACAATCCTGGTCACAAGTGTTGGGACAGTTCACGGCAGATGACTTTACAGGCAGCCTCTCTTAAGACCAGGATCGCGTAAGCCCGCAAACCCCCCTCCCCTCTGTCAATGCTGATAAAAATCTTGAAGAAAAAAAACCTTGACAATAGCTTCAGAATAGCCACGTTTCAAGAATTGTTCGCCTCCTAGAACAGTATTCTCGAACTAAAGGGGATAATAACGATTTTTCAGCAATCACGTTTCGTTCCAACACAACTGTCTAACCACTTTCTATTGTCCCTTTTTCATTTTTTACCACATCCGATCTAGTTTTCAGAATAGCTTCATTTTCTTTCAACATTGCCAGGGGGGAGGGAGTCAGTTATACTTGCTTCTATTCATCTTTTTTTTCTTTTTAAACGTCAAGGACGTAGTTGAAATCGTGGGTTTTAGCGCGCAAAAGGGGAGTTGTCCCAACAACTTATGGCCAGAATTGTAGGTGATATGCTTCTGGAGGCATTTAATGCTATAATTTAAAAACGCCCCACCCCGAAGTGACCCATAAATTCCCATCAAGCTTTGCAATGGTAAACGTGGTGGCGCGCAGGAAATTTGAAATCCTAAAATAACAGAAGCTAAACGGCCAGCATTCAAAATAGGCAAGGAATTATCGACTTCAAATCACTGAAACAATTTAACACAGAAACCAACTTTTGATATTGAACAAAACTGTTTTAGCCAAGATTTCCTTTAATAAAGATTTGACTGTGTTTCTAAGTTCTGTGAAACACTCGAATACAACCTGGAGTAACTAATTGTTGTCACTCCCTTGTTCCGAGAATGTACGCAGTAGCCACCTTAACAATAGTCAAAGCACTTCTGGAGAAATATCATTTAAGCCTTTAGTCATCATCAAACAATCAATCCTAAATCAGTAGAACCATGCGTCATAATGCTAAGGAAGAGATTTCGTTGAAAGCTACAAGTTAGTGTTTTTTCATTCATCCCAATTCAGTCATGTAAGTTGCGACTGCCCTGCCTTTGAGACGAGTGCAAAGTCGTACATCATTTTGGTCGACACCATTTGCAGACAGACATAGAACCAAAACGAAATAATATCCTAAACTATTCCTCGGGCCTCGTTACGCGAGGAAAAAGGAGATTTATGTATTGTATATCTATATGACCAGTGATAATGTCTCATCCTAACAGATTATAATTCTCTCCCGTCTTTATTCTTCAAGTGCAACAGATTGGAAAGACATCTGAAGTATCATCATAATTTGCTTGAACAATTAAACAATTTAGTTCACGATGGGAGTTCAAAGGAGTTTGAGCAGGTATGGAGCTCACTTTTTCACGATGTCTACTTAATTAAACCCCATTTAAGTTCGGAAAGTCTGTTGTAATCTCGCTGACATTCGTATGGAACGGCTTCAGGACACCTTGACTTTGATCGTGCAAGTTATTTTTTTCCCAGTAGGTATCGGAGAGTAGTCACTAAGAGCTTTCAAAGGCCGCTCGCCAGTTTTCAGGAACCCAGATTCTTATTTTCGATCTTTTGTTAGTGTCCAACGATCTCATTTCCTGTCTGTCTTGGTATCTTTTATGATCTTGAACTGCACCCCCAAATTTTAATTTTAAAAGAAGCTATACAATGATTCCTTTGAAATTTCCGACGATCCCTGTCTCATATAATATGTTTATGTTCTTATAGACATTATACTTTTTCGTTTCACTAGTGGTGTGTTGTTTTTCCTCACATAGGAACTGACCGAGATGTGTACAACCAATGCTAAAGTGTTGTGCTACATTTTGAAAGGAGATCCACTGCGTAATCTGCCATCAAACCTTCAAGGTATGCCTAGTCTAACAGACAACCTGCCAGGCCTGTGGAGTTGTGTAATTAATAGTAAAACATCAATTAAATGAATTGCAAAATGAAATACCTCAAATGTACGTTTTTAAGATTATTTATCTTGACAACCAAAATACTGAATTACCGTAAACTTATCTAACCAAAGACAGAATTAATCAAATATATGGAGATATACGGTGATCCTTGAGGAGGAAAACGTACAATGCAAACCAGATAAACCAATCTCACTGACCCGGCTCGCAGCTTTTTAGCAAATTTTCTACACTTTAAACAAAATTATGTTCTGGTATAGACAAATAGGTTGGCGTGGATTGCGTCAGACGTCTCTCTTATTGAAAGAATCGCGAAGTTTGTATTGTCCATTTAAGATGGCCGAACACAGTTTTCAAGTGCCTATGCCTAATTCACCATTACTTTTAAACTATTTATGCTTTGGCGCCGTTTTTTGCAAGAGTTCAAGTTTAACCCCAGAAGGGTTTGATAGATCATTCACGTGGTTTCTGAACTATTTACTTGTCAAATTTCTTGAACTTCTAACGACTGGATCGTTAGAAATCGGCAAGTTTCTGCAAAAGCAATCGGTCTCAATTTTTCGAGCAACTGCGCATGCACTGCATTGAACTGGGTTCTTTCGGTAAGAAAGAAAAAGCTGAGAATAGCTGGGTTCTTTGCATCGTTATCTTTTCTAACTTACCTTTGTAATAAAAGACTAAAGCCATCAATACACTGCGTTCAGTTTTGAAGAATAATAGCACATATAGTGCGGACGTTCAGCAAATAGAATGATCGCTGTATCGACGGCATGTTTGTTTTTTGCAATCCTTGTGCGCGCACTGAATCGCATTAGTAAAAGCGCGCGAAAACTGTGTTCGGCCACCTTAAATCTGGTATTTCCACAAGATCCTGAATCGTAGAACGTAGATCCCTTATTAAGTTACTCAATGCGTTGATGAAGGTGTCGACTCGTGAATAGCCTCCTACTACATGACTGTAGTGAGGACGCCAGCAACACAACAATAAGCACTTAAGCATGCGCAAAATGGATAATTGCCTTATTTTCGGTTCCATACCTCCTCGATACAGTAAAACAAGATGGCAGACTTATGCTTATTCTTACGCTTATGCTTATACTCACAGCAGCTTGTTCTCTCTTGACAAAAGCATAAGCACAAACACAAGAAGAAAAAAAAATTCTTTTTCTGCTTGCGTTTGTGCTCATGCTTAAGCTTGTGTTGTGGACGTCCTCACTACAGTGTTCTTGTGCTTGTGCTTATGTCGTAGTGGATTGTTTACATTAGTGAAAAGCACTTGTCAATCATTACGTCGCATAACGCCAAAATGACGTCACACAATCAGCGAACTTGGAATTCACACATTTTTCGAAAATGTGAACAGCTCCAAAATTGGTTCAAGCTAAAAATATAAAAAAAGATTAGAAAATAAAAAAATAAAATAAAATAAATAAAAAAATCTAAACCCAGAAAATAAAAAAAAATCTAAAGAGTAATAAAAAATATAACAGCGTTATAAAATGCAAATTCGCACTACAAATGATATTTAAGCTGAAAACACCACATTTGGGTGAAACACCGTTTGAAAGCATAAATTTGAGGGAAAGTGATCATCAACAGAGTTTAACCACTTTTTACTTTACTTGAAAGCAGCGCGGTAACTTGGATGGACGGATGTCCCTGTCCGATTCTCCAGGCTAAAATAGGTTAACTTCGGAATACGATGTATCAATGCAGTGGCGGATCTAGGGAAGGGGCCCGGGGGGGAGCGCCCCCCCCCCTTATCTTGGGTAAATTAAGAAGAAAATCACAGAAGGAAGAAAAGCCAGCAGGGCAAGCAAAACAAACGCCCCCACCCCCACCCCCTTAGCTCAGGGTTTGGATCCGCCACTGATCATGGGATGTTGGTATTTGCTTTGTGTTTCATTTCTTTGTTTGTTTTTGTTTCTCACCTAGGCCTATTTGAAGATGCAATAAAAAAGGATGCTTTTTTGAAAAGAGAACTTAAGCGTCAAGACGTACCACTTGTTAATCACAGAACTGGGCTTGATTCTGCTCCAGTCGGTCGTAGTCCAAGACAAATTCTGACTTTTAACCCTATTAAAAAGGTAGCAGTTTCCATAATATGATGTTTACTTTGAACTGATTGGTACATTTAAAACATTTTTATTCCTTTTTCAGTTGGGTAATTCGGAGTTTTACTGAACAGGGCTTCTTGCATCATCTGATATTTATTTTTCATATTGCAGACGAAGCCCTCTTTGGATCAATTACCAAACGCCTGTGATGTGGAAAGAGAAAACAAAACCGCCGCTAAAAAGAAACGAGTACCAAGGTCTGTATTATCGACTTATTTTAACCATTTAGCTTTCGATTTTACAGTCGAAATTTCCATCTTTCCGATGATTCAACAGCAGGTGTTGAGGAGGATATTTGATTTGGCCGGATTAAGAGTATCGATAATACAACAATCAAAAGGCCTTTTGGCCTGCCTCGTGTCACTTGTCTTTGGGCGCGGAGAAATCCACTGCTAAACCAAAGTGTAAAATGCAAGCGTAACGCTAGATAAAGTGGTATATAGAATGGTCTTTGCAGCTTTTGCGTGCATGCGAGCCGTGCGTTTATTTTTGCAAGCACGAGCAGTGATCTGATTTGTCTTGCGAGCAGCGAGCCTTCGTAATTTTCCGCTAGCCGGAGTCTCTACAGCTGTCTCTATGATATTACAAGAAGGAAACGTTGTTTTGCGTCAAGTAATCTGCAACCTGAACAACATGTACTCGTTTTGTTCTGGCGAGAATTGCGTTCAAAAAGATGGTGATTAATTTCTAAAAGCCAGCATATCTTACATGTCTCACCAGAACTGCTCCATGGAATTGACTGACGTCATTGTGACGTCACCCGTTGATCACATGATCTCCATTTAACCCCTATTTCATATTTAGCTTCAGGTTGTTACAGAAGCCAAATATCACTATGATTGGTCAAACGAAAAAGCGTTGATATAGTTCCCATCCTCAGACAACCTTGGTCACAGGGGTTGGAAAAAATCATTCTATACACATTTTGCCCCTCATCACCCCTGAGCAATGTTGACAAAACACTTTCATCTAGCACAAGATTGCATTTTACCATTTTCCAACATTGAATGGGGGAATAGGGCTGTTGACACTCATTCTGTAAGTATTACGATTATGATTTCATGATTTTGGCATTTTCCAAAACAATTTGTCCATAATTGTGGCTTACACCTCCAAAAGCTACATGTAGGCATAAATTACGTCACGTATCTTCACGTGAGTCAGTGTGTGCACGCTCAAGGAGATTTATTAAGAAGCTTTCTAACACGACGATGTCGACACCACGAGAAGAAGCTAAAGGCTGCCAGACTAACGCTAACCCTAAGGATTCGCACAATTTCTAGCAATCGAGTACACTTTAACAAGAATCTGAGCATGCGAGCAGTTGCAAAATTTTGCCAGCACGAGCAAGGCATCACTCATCTAATTTTTCCGAGCAAATCGAGCAAAGGTCTAATTTCGCAAGCACTTGTAAATTGAATGAGACCATTTGATACCCTAAATAAAGTAAACAGGAGCGCATTTTGACTTCCGGTCTCAGATTAGAAATACAATTCGATCCAGCTCGATCTGGCCCGATCCGACCGTCACTGACAATCAATTCTTGTGATTTATACCTGTTTACTTATTCTCGGAAAGTACGCGTTATATGATAGTTTTTAATCGGTCATTGTGATCTCTCGAATCTTCTTATTACTAGGGTTGCCTTTAGTTTTTTTAAGACTTCAAAAACAGATTGTCTTATTCATACTGAGCAAAATGGAACTAGTAAATCAGAATTTGTACCTGACTGTGCATATATCTTGCCACTGAACAATCGCGAATAAAGACTTGAGCGATTATGGAAGCATAAACATATCACTCGTATCGTGAATTTTCAAATTCCGCACTCTTTCGTGCAATTCGTTTATGTTGTATCTATTAAAACTGTCCTGAATAGACAAAAATACATGCGTGTTATGAGCAAAACATCTAATGAAAAAGAATTGCAGCTGTAATTGTGTGAAGTTTTATTTCTTTATTATGGTTGTTTATTTAATAGGAAACAAGGCTACCATGTACTTGTGCGTAAGTTTCAAGAGTCCGAGACTGTTGTTGTGGACAACTTGAAACCTTCTGATAAAGGAGAACGTTTGATCACTGCCTTGGAAGACAAGATTGGCCAACTACCCTCTGGCTGTGAATTCATGTCTGGAAGTAAAAAAGTATGACTTGATTAACTAGTCTACTATTCTAAGTGTTATTCTCTTTTAAACAATTGTATTTCCAAGGATAGAGCTTAACTTTTTACAGGCTGTGTCACAAAGAACGGTTCCGATTTCTGACTCCAAAATGGATTTTCTTCATATTTCTAAGTACTATTGTCTATCCATACAACTAAAATGCAGTTGAAATGATCCGAAACTTTTTGTTTCTCTCCAGTTTGGAGGACTTATCAATCACTAGTGTCAATATAAGCTGTGAAACAGCCATTTGTTTTATCTGTTGCGATTATGGTTTTCAAAGTTGCTAAATTAGCTCCAAACCTCTTAAAAAGCGTTTCTTTCCACTATCATCGCGTTTTATGTGATTTTTGTTCTGGCATGCGCACAAGTCAAAATTTTGAGATAACCTTTTCGGCTTTTATATAAATACACAGGTATTTTTTCGCCTTTCTTTTTTCACCTTTTCCTATGGTTTTACTGCAGTTGTTGACCTTCTTCTGGGCTCTCCTTCAGTTCAAGGATTTCCGAGAAAGCATCATCGAGGCGGGAAGTTCTTACCACGGAGAAGCGAAGTGTAGTTGATGGAAATTTTCCTCCGAGTTTTTCACTCGAATTTCCAAGGATTTTCATGCAAATTTCACGCACAATTGACCCAATCAATTAATGAACTGAGACCAAGTCTCAATGTACAGACTCAAATCGTGTGAAAGTTTTTAATCATTTATAACTATGTATCCTTGCATGCAATTTATTGTTCTTAACACCCTTTTTTACGTTTTCATACTTTACATATTTTTACTTCTTTGTTTTATATTTATACTTATGCAAAAATTTTTATCTTCACTTTTAAGCTTAATAATGACCGAAATTCGGTCGAAACGTCGCGCGCTTTTACTTGTGGCTTTTACTTCAAATTGTTTGAAAAAACCTTTACTTATAATAATATATACAATATACAATAATACATAGTCCTTCTGTGTTAAAAATGTTATAGAAGACAATTAAAATATGATAAAACAATTGAAAATACAATTGAAAGCTAAAATACGTCAACTTTTATTAAAAAAGCTTTCTCAGTTTACCCCCCAAAATGTTGAAATAATCCGCTTCAGCTATTTCTTTAGGGAATACGTTTCACTCTTTAATTATTCTAACGAAAAGCGAGTGAAAATAGCAGTTTACCTTACCATTTGGCTGTCTTAACTTAAGTGAATAGTGGTGCCCTCGTTTTCTTATAAGAGAATAATCCAAAAGAGACAGGACAGTTAAGACTGTTAAGTTCATAAAATGTCTAATAGCATTGTAGCAGAGATACGCTACGACCTCCTTGACCCAAGGCTGGTTCAATCAAGCGTTCTCAGTCTTTCTTCGTAGTACTAATGGTAGAAATATGAAGAACACCTATTTTGGAGTCCGAAATCGAGGAGACCGTTCTCAATGAAATGGCCTCTTAAATTGGCAGGGTAAATAAGACCTCATCTAAGCAATAGTTCCTTACTTGCTGCGAGTTAAATTAAGGACTACCACCATTGTCGTTGGAGCTGGAACTAAAAATCGATCAATTCATATTCAATTGTGTTTTGGATAAAAAAATCGTTGATGCTAAACCGTATGGAGAAATACATCAGCAAGCAATGATCCACTTCTTCCTCTTTTTTCCTTAATCTTAGCTTCTAAAGAACCAAACGTTGGAAGAGCAAGGTATTGACCGAAAATCACGCATCGTTGTAAGACGTCTCCACGGTAAGTTACCTCTCACATACTGTCGGTCAAAAATTAAAGACGCTTATCAGCAACATCGATATTACTGAAGAATTAATCGCGTTAAGTAACACAATATATTTTGGGTATTGATATATTTTACTTTTACTTCATTATAGATGTGGATTCAAACTCTGGGGCATTTGGGGTTCAGAGAAAGAAACCAGAGAGCAGTACCAAGCCAGTGAATGGTAATAAGCACTTCTAAGGATTTAAACATGTGCAGTCAGTTTTTCAGTCGTAACGGTGGCCGATTTTCCATTCGTCAATAGAAAATCTCGTAATTTCAATTTGTCAGAAAGTTTAGTAAGCTAGTTAGAATTTACGAAATCTGTACCAAAAGAGCCAAACAAAAGTTAGTGGGCAGCCGCTCAGTTGTAACCACATGGTCACAAACAATCCAGAGACCAGATGCTTCATCAAACAGGAGCGACAATGAAGCTATCGTAGTAAAGTAAGGCGCGCGAGTGGAGTACTATACCTTGCATACGGCCGGTGCGCCTGAAATTTGAATTGACTAATTAGGATTCAGCAGGCGGTAGAATTGGTTGATGTAATCGTGTGCGTAAATTTCCTCACTATTTTCCAGAATCTCCTCGCTATTTTCATTGCTTAATTTTCTAATGGGTACATATACCATACTTGATGATATTCCAACTTATTCTGTGCTCGATTTTCCGTGACAAATCCTTCGTCCGCCATCTTGGAAGTTTCAGGTAAACTAAATTTATTGACGAACTTAAATCGGTCCCACTGATAGTTCATTTTCCCGTTGATTTTATGGGGGGTCAGTAGGGGGGTCAGTAGGGGATAGTAGGGGGGTCAATAAGGGGTCATTTGATCGGGGGTCAGTGCTTTGTCGAAACCCGTTTCCATCGGTGGAATACCACAAAAGAACATGGCACTCGTCATAGGTTTTTTTTTTAAATAACCAGCCAACTTAAAACATCGATCTTAATTTGCTTTATACTTATTATTAGGTATATTCACCGAAGTAACAAGAAAGGAAGCTTCTTTTAACAGAGTAAACAAAGAGCAAGGCATGGATATCGCATTTGACGGTGCTCCAGGAACAAATCAGGTAATTAAATGCCTGTGGAGAGATATAAAGTTGGATATTTTCCTATCATTTTGGTTTATTACTGAGTGGGACCAAAATGAGATATTAACTTCCTTCTCAGTTTGCTTTCCGTAATTAATTTTTAATTCAAACCCCTTGGGGCCAGTTTTTCAAGGCTGGATAACGCTAGTCACTGGATGAATGTTCTTCCAGTGCATAGGTGTAGACAAGGAGAGTTGTGCTTTCCACCGGATATAAGTGATTTGTCTTTAATTTTAGATGGCGTTATCCATCCTTTCAAAAAGGCTAAAATTTTCGTATTCTTTTCAAGACTGGCAGCTCTCTGAAACAGTTATCCAACCAGCCTTGTGATGACAAAAGCAGTGGAGCCGTAAGAAAGAAACGTTTGCCAAGGTTTGTAATAATACCACAGAAAATTTTCAGTTTAACCCTATATCAACTTTTGGCAAAAAAATAAATACAGTCGCCAAAGGTAAATACAAACACTGATAAGATCATTTTGTCGAGTTTTCTTCACCTTTATTTTTGCAGTAAGCAAATCTACCAACTATTTGTTCGTAAGTTTCAAGAGCCCGGGACTGTTGTTGTGGATACCCTGAGACCGTCTGACAAAGGAGAACGTTTAGTCACCGCCTTGAAAGATAAGATTGGCCAGCTGCCTTCTGGCTGTGAGTTCATGTGCGGAAGTAAAAAGGTATGACTTGCCGACCTGGTTTTACTTATAATACTTGATAGTGACATATATTTTATAATATTATTTCCACAGTATTAGCAGATGTTTTGCGTAATTTCGGGCGTTAATCCAATAATAGGTGGCAAATTCAATAACGGTTATTTACAAATCTTGTCAGTAGGACATGCAAATATAGTTTGAAGCTCGGGGAAAAAAGTCAACTTAACTCAAATAAGGATCCGATTAGCTAACATTAAGTACCCGATTGGTCGGGGAGACGTTTTTTTATGAAATAAAGGCTTACGCCAAACCAAATAACGACCTGCGGTTGTTCTCAAAAGTAAGTTACACCATTGAAAACAGCTTAAGTAACAAATTACTTTTAATTCCCATCCTTTCCAACTCAAAAGAAGAACAGAGTACAAGAAAGAAAATTGTAGCTTTAGTAATATATAATCCCACTTACCCAATTTCAACTATTTAATTTGTTTTCTGATCTCAGCTTCTAAAGTACCAAACGTTGGAAGAACAAGAGATTGGCAGTGAATCAAACATCACTTTAACACTTAATCTTCTTGGCGGTAAGTTTACGACTAGAGTTCTTCAAGCTTTGTGTTTTGACTGGTAAAACGAAGTCCTTTCCTTCTTGAATACAAAAATTAATTTAGTGAATTGTGGTCTCTTAGTCTACTAATACTAAAAATCAAATTCCTCCCTTTGCTCAGAAAAAGATGAAGAGCAAATATCCTGAACTTGCTGTGGATTCAGTGGAAAAAAAATCTATTCTTTATCATTTACCGTTACAGAACAAACAGCAACAACAAAAAATAGATTTCCAGTCTAAACTATTCACGAATGACAAATTGTTTCGTTTTAAAATGATTGGAGAAGTCGAGTTCCTCGATCGTTTACTTCCTTAGGGACTGAGATAATTACCTGGAGGGGGGCTGGGAAATGAGTGAAATATGCCCCAAAACTAAGTCATACCCCCTCTCATTAAGCAAAAATTAATTTCAACCCCCCCCCCCCTCACATAATGATAATATTAAGGTAACCCCCTCCCCCCTTGAAAAAAGTCTCCTCCCATTGATCCCCTCATACCTAGTTTAGTTGTTGGAGTTCTTCTTCCGGTACAAAAATCACTTCAAATCACTTCGACGTATGTCGAAGAGTCATTTAAGGTGGCCGAACACAGTTTTCGCGCGTGCTTTTGCTGATGCAATTCAGCGCGCGCACAAGGATTGAAAAACAAACATGCCTTCAATAGAGCGATCATTTTATTTACTCAACACCCGCACTATATGCGCTATTTTTCTCCATTATTGAACG
>Ga0126338_10001375_pt1 | contig 15648 bp, 11 predicted proteins | sample OrbCmetagenome_2_FD_92529 | JGI IMG/M metagenome (GOLD analysis project Ga0126338, IMG submission 92529) | Coral microbial communities from Petempiche,Puerto Morelos, Mexico - Orbicella C C metagenome | ecosystem: Host-associated > Invertebrates > Cnidaria > Coral | place: Petempiche,Puerto...
CCCCCCCCCCCCCCACTCCCCCTTAATTGGATACCACACTCACATTGCATGAACTTGAAGAGTACAGAGACACTGAGCATGAAATCAAGGTCTGGGTAATGGTTTTCTGTCTTCTAAAAATGGTGAACACAAGGGGTAGCATAAATCACAGTATGGTACAAATCAGTACTGGTGGATAAATACATTGTTCTCCTTTATTAATTTATGGCACAAGTATTCCCCTTTTAATTTTCCATGTATATTCAACAAGGCAATATTTCATTTCACAATTTTTTCCCCAAAACCATGAGATTTGAAGTCTTGTGGTGAGGCTGTGAGTGAAGATAAAATATTGTGATACTCATGGCAGAATCATGAGAGTTGGCAGGTCTGCAACTAACAACCAAAAGAAAGAAAAATCATCTTCAACTTAAGCACCTTACAAACATGTATTAGTATCTGCATACAGCTCAAGCCCAGTTCAAATGTCTAACTTTACATGTGCCAGACCTTTTACTCTTTTGAGTCGACTCAAATAATTAAGTTCAACAGTTGATTCAGATGTCAAACCTAATGGCATCAGAGTTAATTGCTAATTTGATACAGAATCTTTCAGGTAAAATATAATTTTTATTATGTATCCATTATGTAAATAGATTCAGCACATATGTGCACCTACGTGTAAAGTACAACATCTGAATTGAAGTCAAATTTTTGCTGTTATATTCAATTGCTATAGTTAAATTGAATGGCAAAGTTGACCCAAACACAAAGGACTAGTGTCTATGGTAACTGATTCAGACATCAAACTTAACATTTACCTAATAGCAACATTAGTTTGCAAAAATTAATGTAAAGTTCGATAAGTAAACTGGGCCTGAATTTTTTTCTAATCCTTTAATTAGTTCCCTTTCCATGCAAAAGTCACACATTGTTTATCTTTATTGTTATAGTGCAGTGCTTGTAAAAATGCCAGGAACCCACCATGAATGTTGCTGATTTAGATGACAGGCCTCTCCCAACAGGCTGGATACGTCGACAGTCTAGATCAAGAAAGGACAAATACTATTATTTTAACACTGTTACAGGAAAATCAAGCTGGAAGAATCCTCTTGATATTCTAGATCTAGGAAGTCATAACGAATTGTCAGCTAATGTGAGTTTCAGATTTATGCATAATAACCTTTAACATAACATCCATCTTGCTTTTGCAGGGTATCATTCAAGTGCACAAAGTGACCCTTCCTTTTTGCTAGACTCTCCTCTTTAAATTATACAGGGTCAAAGAAAAGTCAAGGTTCATTTTGAATTTACTCACTTTGCCTCTCATACTCTAATCCTCAAACTTGAGCCTGCTGTCTACTTACAAACAAGTATCAATGAAATTTTGATGCTCAAAACAGTGTTTTCCAGAAGCGCTGGCAGCCAGCGTTTTTGCTGGCTACTTGCGTTTCAAGTGCTGGCTACTTTTGTTAGACAAAACCAGAGAAAATTATTCTAACTTATGTTTCTGTAAGACAATTTTGAGCGTAGCTTAAATTTGTGCTTAAAATCTCAAGTTCCAAAAACGGGAAGCAAAGGAAATGATAAACAATAGCTATTAAGTGTCATAGACAGATAGGAACGTAAAATGTGTCAGGTCGCATCTCCAGCCACATAATATTTTGAAAATTTTCCTGGGGGTGGGGGGTATACCCCTGTACTCCCTAGAATTTTGTGCCCTTCAGGCGCTCGATTTGCAAGTGCTGGCTAATTTGAAATTTTTTTAGCTGACTACTTTAAAATCTGTGGAGAACACTGAAAAATGTTGAGCTACATATGAAGCTACATACATATGTAGCTACATGTACACTGCAGATAAGCATTTGTTGTTTTTGTATGGCATTCTTCATGAATTTCAGGTGTTTCTAGAGACTCTGCAAAGAGAGACTTATGTTTATAACGTTAATTACTTACCTTGTAATCTAAAATCACTGCTGACTATTTCTTTTTTGGGTGTGTTTTGTGTTCTTGCAGAGCAAACAAAGTGGATCAAAAAGAAGCTTTGAAAGTGATGGGTGTAATAAAAAAAAGAAGTCTAAATCTTCAAAGAAACATAAAGTACACAGTCCGGCACACTCGAGTAGTAGCAAAGAACCACATAGAGAGACAAACAAAAATAACAAGATGCCTCAAATGACAACAGATGCTGTCAATGGACAACATCACATGTGTGGTGATTCTAAAGTTCACCGTATAAATGCTTGGGTTAGATCTGTTGATACGTCATATGCACCTAGTGAACCAGGGAGCTATATAAGTCATGCTGAAAGTGACGAATTGAACCACAATGTTGGTGGATTTCCAGCAAAACACCCTTACTGCAGGCCTGCAAAAGTACAAAACACTGCACGGCTTGTATCAACTCAACAGTGTAACAGAACAGGTAGTTGTAACAAATACAATGACAACACGAGAATTCTTTCTGAGCCGTTATCACAACATAGCCATAAAGGCTCACTTTCAGGTGATGTTAACACACACGTCCCTGTCAGAAACAATGTTCTAAAGAGTTCGAAGCAAAATAGTAGAACAGCAGCAGTTAACAGCACTGTCCATACACCATTTAGTCCTTTATCGCATCACCCAACTGTCCTTGGACTTAATTCTGACAAGACAGACACTGGACAAAAGTTACCAAGTGCTGCAGCTTATCAAGCACAGCTAGCTGCTGAAGACATGCAGTTAGACAGTCAAGTGTCTTTGCACAGTTTTGAAAATGACAATTATGAGGCTCAGCATGAAAAGACAGAATTTCCTGATAATAATGAAATTGCCATGGAGATTGATAACTATGAAGAACTGGAAGATCAGATTAAGTTGGAGGTAAGAACATATCAACAGCTGGTTGATTCCATTTCTGCTTAACTTTTACTGTGATCAAGTATCGTCAGATTTACATGTTAGACACGTTTTTGCACTGCCTTTTTGGATTTACATAGTTATATGTGTCCTTGTTTGTTATTATTTTTTATTAACACATGTACATTGTTCACAAGCGCGATGCAATTGAGTCACGGTTTACTTTCCTTTGTCTCTTAACAGCTTCAAGGAATGAGATCAGAGTTTGCCCTTGATCCATCACAGGTCAGTGAAAAATGCAAAACAGCCAATGACAGTGCATGAAAGTCAGTGTTTGATCACATTTCCAAACATTAAGAAGAGATTTGGAATGTGACACGCTGTAAAGTAGTTTTGACGAACTTTGAGGTGTTTGGAAATCTGGTCAACACTGTCTTGAGTGTTTGATATACACATGTACGTATGTTCTCAATCAAACACACTCATCCTCATCATCCCAGCTGTTGCAGTGCAACATGGACACTGCTAGTGTCTTGTTTAAATCAATGGGTACATGTATAGATATTCAAGGAATGAGTACCATGTTCTCACTAATTGTTAAATCACAGGTTGATGGGGCAAGATCAGCTTGCTCACAAGAATTTAGTTAATTGCACTCTGAAAGAATTTTCTCCAGGTGTGTAAGGTGTTCCTGAATGAAGATATTAGTACTAGGGTGTTTTTCGATAAACTTGTTTTAGTCTAGGTACATGTACATGCATGTATGCTGACTTTATCTACATGTAATGACATATGTGAGTGTATTGCCTAATTTTGACTCTACATACATGCAGGTTACTGGTGAATCAGGAAAGCCGTCGTCATGTTCATACAAGGTAAGACCAAAGGACTCGTGTATCTTTACTGCATACAAAATATGTTCAATTATTTTTAAGTACACTATGCATCATGTCATGATGGATGCGTATGTGTAAATAATTTGACATTTGTATAAACTACAACTTACTTCCTACTCTAACTTATACCTTAAGCATAAGTCTTGTGCCTGTGAATTTAGAGCCTTATCTGTTGTGCATTATACACTGTATTGTTACTAGAACTGATGGAAGAGAGTAAAGTATAATATTAAAAAATTCAACTCATGACACTTTTCCTCAACTACAGCAGAGCTCCTTTAGAAGGGAAAAGTTCTACTAGCAAGGTTATGTTTGGCAGAGAGAAATATAGCAGACATGTACTTATCTATAATGCACGCTGGGTAGTGTAATTTTGTACTTAAAGGCAGTGTAGCTTGTACATCTTACCTACGAATGAACATTATTATTTTGCAGGATACCCTTTATGTTGTTTTGGATACAAATGTTCTCTTGTCGCATCTTAAACTCATATCGGAACTAAAAGACTTTCCTATTGAAGGTAAGCTTGCTGGGTGCATGTACATGTACAGGTACAGTGTGTATAATGCAACAATATCAAATCAAATTCTACTTTAATTTGTTTTTGAAACAGAATTTGAAATGATGAATAATTATAAGGCTCCTCCCATTCTTACAGACTGTCCATGTATATTGTGTACAATGTAGTTAGCGAGCGCTAGTCTATGAGTACATGTATGCCTTGTGCCCCTATAGGTGTTGCCAGGCCTGTCCTTGTCATTCCATGGATTGTCATTCAAGAACTTGATTCCCTGAAGGTACATTTTATATAATTTTATACAGATTTGGATTAACACTGCAATGTACATGTACTACTTGTAGGGTTGATTTATTTGTGTAAAATCTGTCATTACAAAGCTAACCATATGTAAACAAACACTCCTTAGTCATTTCCCTTTCACAGATACCATCAAATAAATATGTATGATAATAATTACACAAAAATTGTACAATATTCATTGCACTTAATCTCATCTACTATTGTTATCTTTAGAGTGATTCATGGAGAATAAAGAAAGGGAAGCTTGTTAGCACCAAAAATGAGGTTTGAATTTAGTAACATTTCTTTGCTGAGTATGTACTGTTAAGGATGGACTTCTAGTACACCTATTTTCTCTATATAACAGACTGTGTATAAGTTTTTATAATTATGCTTGCAAGCGGGTTGTTTGTTCCCATGTTCAGCATCTACATACATATATGCATGTGCTGAAGTAGTATAAAATATGTTGCAGGTCTTTATTTGTTTTGTTTGTATAATTTATGCAGAATGGCAAGTTTGGTGTTGATGCCCTTGCAAGGCAGGCTGTGAGGTTTCTTCATCTGTGTTTTGAGAGTGACCATCCACGGGTCAGAGGACAGACAGTATCTGAGGTCAGTAACAAGACAGGTCAATTCTGCATACAAGCCAAGTGGCTCATCAAGCTGGAACTTACCCTGGTTTCAGTAGCGACTATGAAGCGACTAGGAGTATTTTGACTTCTCAATAGATGGGATGCTAGTTCATCGCGGGGTTACCTCCCAGCATTAAATTCACTGGTACCCATTTATACACCTGGGTGGAGAGAGGCACTGTCAGAGTAAAGTGTCTTGCCTAAGAACACAACACAATGTCCCTGGCCAGGGTGTGGGAGGCACAGTGGCCTCATGGTTAGTGCACTCAACTCCGAGGCAAGCGTTCTGGGTTCAGTTAGAAGACACATAGATTCATAGTTATTAAGTAACTAAAGTAACTATGGAAGTATATATAAATAAAATCATTTAATCATAGTGGCTGCCACAAGAGGTGTCAAGGTCTATGTTCCAAGCAATTTCTGGACTTAACTACATGTAGACAGAAACTATAGCACAAAGTGGCCTGGAGTGCACTGGTTACCTGTGACTTTCCAGAAGCGAAGCCATATGTAGATTAGGGCTTAACAGGAGCTTGAAACACTCGACTGCACATTGTAATTCCAAAGAAACCAGGTCACATTAAAATCAATCGTTAGCGTTTATTGGAAGGAGTGATGAATCAACAATATAGGAATCAGGATAGCAAATAGAGATGATCTTTGTGATGTGAAGTCATTGTGGTTGTGATTGTGTGGTTCGAACTAAAAGCAAAACGATACAAAAGGCTTATGTAAGCTAATACTAACTAAGATACAAAACATAAGTCAGGATACCGATGGAACATAAATCTTAAACTATAACGACACAATTACGACTAAAGATGTGCAGACTTACTTTGATCTTGCTCCTGCGAGGGTAGCAATTGTAGAAACGATAGCTTAGAACGATAGCGATGACAGCGATAGCATAAAATAATAGCGAGAACATAGATGGCGTAACTAAACTGATAAAATTGTGGTGTGTCTAATTACATGATTCCAAAGATTATATTATGAAACTTGCATTGATCACAGCAATCACAGCATGAATAGCAAAAACCTAAAAAATGTACATAATTGTTAATGAGTAATAGTTATGTAAACAAAACAAAGAAGAAAACGAGTTACGAAAATAACATTACCCTCACAATCATTGTCAAGTTTGTCCTGCAATTTCATGGTTGTGAGAGGAAGTGAAGGGTTTCTTTTCCAAACCTGGCATCTCATCAATGCTGGCATCTGATTAATGTTTCAAACATGTATCTTGTTCAAGACTAGAAGGGCAGAATTTAAATTATGTTGAGGGTTGATGTACATTGTATTATCACTAAGTAGGCTTTTCAACTTACTGTAGTCGATTGCTGCCTCAAAGCCAATGTAAAAAAGATTTCCCTTCTCCCTCCTCCAACATAAATGTTTAGAAAACAGTCCCAAGAAAATACTCACGCTGATTGGTTAAAAATTGTGTTTCTATAACTCGATAGAAACACAGAACTAGCACGAGCTGTTGACATAATGATGGCATGAGCAAAAAGAATTTACCCTTTGATAATCAAAGTTAACAAGTTGTTTTCCTTTTTTTGGTCGCAGTGTTTTCTAAAAGAAATAGAAAACATGTTTTCTGTGTTTCTATTGAGTTTTAGTGCAAATCTAGGGGTGTTCTATCACTAATGCTGTTCTCTGATTGGCTATGCTACTCACTATCTATTCTGTGATAGATAGTGAGTAGCATAGCAGTGTGCACTTGTTAACAGAATGACGGCGGCTTCTTTACGTTTTCATAGTGTGTGTGTAGAGTATTGAGATAAAGTTTTGAACAACCAATAGATTTATACTAGAACAATTAGATTATTCGCTCTTAATTTCTATGCATGATAGTTGACGAGGGCTGTGCTCTTGTGCTATCACGTGATAGAAATCTCAAGCTCATAATCTAATATTATTGCTTAATAGAAACACTCATGAAAGTTTGGGAGAACTCGAAAAAGTTGTGGAAACACTCGCCTGTGGCTCGTGTTCCTATGGCATTTCTCATTCTCCCAAACTTCCATTCGTGTTTCTATAACTCAATGGAAACACGGTACATGTTTTCTATTTCTTAATTACTTTTTCCTTCTTACTGATTACGTTTTATATGTAGAAAAGCTCAGGAATACTATTTTTTTGTGTGTGTATTTAGAGGGCCGTAGGTTTAGTTGCCTTAGATATTGCCATGTATGTTCAATGATTTCTAAAAATGTAAGTTCATGTACAGGTACATACAGTCCAAGAGTTCTTGTCACAACCTTGAACTCATGCTGTTTTTGTATTTTGCATTTATTTTATATCATTCAGGCAAGGGAAATGATGGAGAACTGCTCAATAGAAGATCCTAACAATGATGACAAAATACTCCAGTGTTGTTTGTTATTCCAAAGAAAAGGTACAGAAATTAACCTGTTCTGCCTGCTGTTCACATTCATCGCTGGTGTAATCATGTAATTTTGGGACACTTTTTTATATCTTTTCGGGCAATTAAAAATGTTGATAAAAATAATAATTGCATTTAGCAACTTTGCAATTAGCCATTTTTCATCAGTGTCCAAAATTTTTTGTCCTAAAGTTGTCCAAAATGAGATTAAAAAAAGTATCCAAAAATTAAATGCCTAAAATAAAAGGTCCAAAATTTTAATGTTTTAAGTTTTTGCAGGTAATGTATAATCATCAAAGACATCTTACAGTACCAATTTATTTTCTTTGTGGCTGTTATTCTCAGTTAGGGATATGCTGTTTAATTAATCAATGTACTTTCTGAATTTATTGTCATTTTAGCATATAATGGACATGCAGTATTGTTTTCCAATGATCAGAACTTGTGCAGTAAGGCCATCATTAATGGGGTGAAAGCTTTTAATCACCAGGTACATACTCATTTCATTCTTTGTAACATGAATACATGAGAAGTAACAGCAACTTATTGTTGACAAGTTTATGTTTTACCTGTGCATGCTATGTAATTTTCGAAGCAATTGTGTTGCATAAAAATAATGTCATCTATGTTAATGTGTTCTTCAGAGTCTTGTCATGGGTTTGAAGGAGCTTTTTCAGAGCAGTGCTGTGGTGTTAAAAAAAGATCATTTTCAAGGTAAGTTTGTGGTTCTTATAATAGTCAGATTATTTACTTGATCTGATAAAGGAATATCAGTGTGAAGTGGACTGCTGTAACAGGCACTTTATCACCTACAAAAAACTATTTCTTAAATTTAGCTTGTATTCGCTGTTCTTCTTTTGTCAGATTATTACAGGGAACTTAAACTACAAGAAAATTTGGCAGAAAGGAGAGCTAAGGTACTGTACATTGTACTTCATCTGCACTATGTAAAAATTGTGTTTTTTCAGGCATTACACTGTACAAGGGTTACCGTAGATGTATGGTGTAGTTTGATCAACATGTAAGTTCCACACATTAATTGGCAGCTCATGACCTTCCATGCAATTGGAGGCAATTTCGTTTTAAATGCAAAGGTTAATGTGTCATTGTTTCATTGATTGTATTGTGATCAGGCTGATGACCTTGCATGTGAGCTGCAGTGTATTATGAGAGAAGGTTTGGCTGTGGTGGTGGAAACAGAAATGAGAGCAGCATATGATGATCTTTGGTGAGCCTAGGAGATTATTTTGTGATAAGTGCACAGTAGATGCACAGACATGTGTCAAGGACTTGGTATCTTACATGCTGTTAATTCAGCACCAGTTGCTAATTTTCTGTCTCTTTGGCCTGGGACAAGCTTTTTAAGTGTTTGACCAGAATCCCTCATGTTTTTGTTAATCTTTTTTGTTTCATTTTTTTTTTCTAGGGATAAGATTGTGTTTATAAAACCACCATGGACTTTGACTGACCTTCTTCAGTTGCTAGACAAGTAAGTTATTTGACTTGATAATTAACATGCAACATATATGCACATGTGGATATATTTGATTATCGTTAGTCCATACTTGCTCTTGCTGTGTTACGATTAAAAGAAAATAGGCTGTTCTTACATTACTTAAAATAATGATGGTCTGGCATACATGCTTAAATTATTTAAAAACATCAAAAATTATCTAAACCTTTTCTAGACACTGGATTGCCGTGTTTGGTCAAGTGTTCAAAAGGAATATCAAATCAACTGTGGAAGATCTTCGCAAGCACTTCAGTGGAGGAGGAGGTAACTATTATTGTAGTAAGATTACTGGTGGGCTTGTTAATTGATACATGTACAGGAACAGAACTAGCTAGTCTACGCACATAAACACATGATGCTGTCAGTGAGATTCCGTCATCACCGCAACTAGCCGTAAATCAACCAAATTCCATAGTGAAAGGCACGAAGCCATTAACAAAATCCCCCTGTATACATGTACCTTGCCTGGGCCAACTTGTAGGAATCTACAGAAATCTTATGGACTTAACAATGTAATAATAAAAATACAATGTATTGTTGTTGTTTTAGGCGCTCCAGGTTGTTTAGCTAATGCTTCCATTATATTGGATCAGGCACACACACTGTTTGATGCCATAGCTGCAAGATCTAGGTAAACAACAAGTAACACTAAAATAATACTCATTCTAAGGCAGCTCTTAAGAACTACACGGAAGGTGCACTGAATGGGATGTACAAACCACTTTACAGCTTAGGACTAATGTTGTACTGGTCATCCCTCACAGTGGCCAATATTTTGTACAAATTTAAACTTCTTCAGTTTGTTATCATCATTCTCTGCATGTCAGATAATATTCTATTTCTAAAGGACACAGCTTTAAAACATTCTTCTTCAGGTTTGGGCAGATCTGCATACCCAGGAGCCTTCCCCTTTGCTCTGAAAAACTACATCCAATTTACGTATATTTAAAATATACAAATTCAAAAAAAAGAAACTAAATGGATATGAAAAAGTGTTGAATGGTTTTCACTTGAACGTTATGTCCAAGACACTTCGCATTTGGTTTGGTTTTGATTACCACTCGACACAATTGCCTTAAAACAAATGGCACATTGTCATCCAATCTGAAGTGAAAGCAAAACCATATCACACTTCACGCCAGCTCACTGGTTTGTCTGGGTCCTTTTTTATTAGCCAGAGTTACTGAAAAATGCTTTGTAACAAATTTTAATTGATGCGTTGTTTCTTGGTTTTTCTGTTTCAGTTACAATGGAGCTATCACAAAGTGTGTGACAGCTATTATTGTTTTACAACGGAAGTGCAAAGAATATCAAAATAATGGTGATAAAGAACAGCCTGTTAGACCCCCGACCTCTGTTGTTATGGGTCCCCCTCCTCCCCAGGTCCGTGCTCTCCAAGGACCTGGAACTGGGATTTCCTCACGGTCTTCTTCTAGTGAAACTGAACCAGAGGTTTGTGGAGTGAAAAAAATGTATTATTCAGTTATAGTGAAACGATTGGTGTGTTTTTCAGTACATATACCTACAGTGTATAGTAAACATGCAGACAAGTAAAAGCATTGTGCAACTATGTTTTAATTTATCGTCCTTACGTTTGATTGAAATTGATTCAAAGCTTACTAACATCTAAATGTTAAATGTTTATAGTGTCGATGCACTTAGTTACAACTACTAGCTAGTTCTCAGTTTTTCACTGTCATTTTGTTTTATTTTTTTATATATCTTTATTACAATACAAACATTACTTACAATTCATTTTTACAACTCTACATTACTCACAGTAACTTTATGATTAACGCTACATTACTTTCATACATCAATTACAATTCTAAATAGTATTTTTTTTTTTTGCCATAACTACTCTTACGTGGATTAACCCCAACTGACAAACAAACACAACACAACACAACACAACCCTTGAAACCAGTCAGAACCCGAAATAAACCCTACTGCGTATGCTAAATGCTAGTTACGGTAGGGACTGACATTGTTAACACAGTTTAGTGTTGTTGGTTCTAAACCATCTGTTATGCATTCGTCTTTACAGAACTCCTCGGGGAAGTTTGAAGAAGGTTCAGAAGAAAGCAGTAGTGTTCACGAGATTAACACAGTTCAAATGGGAAGTAATCCCCATGGATTAGTCCTGTCCACGTTTGAAACAATATGGAATGCAGTCAACCAGTTCAGGTTATTATAAACCTCTGTTGTGTCCTCTGGAGTTCAACATTATGTAAAGCTTGTATACTTACATCTCAGCTCCGTAAGCTGATTTTTTGGATAAAACGATACTTAGCTTCTCACTCCAGTCTTGTTTATTGTTAATTTTAGTGCCCAGATCTTCAGTGGTGTGGGTTTTCCTCATCCTGTACCTCTCAACTTTCTTGAAGACTTGGCCAAGCCAACCAGAGATGAGGCCATACAGTTTCTAAGCCGACTCAGTTCATGCTTGGCATTTGTAGTTTCTGCCATTCAGAGGTACGGTCATTTAAAACACTACAGTCTTAAAATCAGAACATGTCCTGTAGGAAAGATTCATGTACATTCCTGTCTGGAAAGTTAAAAGTCCATGAGGAGAATTTCGCGTAGCTGGCATTTCCTTAGTTGTCGTCAAGTCTGCTTCATTCATGTAATACAAAATCGAGAGGAAAGGAAGAAACTTGGTTGCCTGCACGCGAGTTAAAACAGAATATCTTTATTGTCGCTCAGTTGTTGTAATGTATGTAGACTTAAGAGATATGTCTAACCTTTGTCCTCTGCTTATCTTGTTTTCAAGTGTTCTTCAAGAACCAAAAGGAAGTGAGACAGGGAATTTTCAATTGTTTGAAACTCTGTTACAAGCAATAACCCAGTTCTTCCAGCAGGTAAAGCACGGCAAGTAGTCTGTGCTAGTACAGAGGAGTAGGTACATGAAGATCCGCTGTTCGACAGCATTCCTTTGTGCATTCCTAACCATGTTTATTGCTTCTATTGCATAGTATAAACGAACAAAGTGAGCCTCTGGCACGGCTTAACATTTACTAACTCTTCAAACTAAGAAACTGCGCAACTGCAGATGATTTTGAATTTTTTCTCATGGAGCTTGTGACACTGTTTCCATGGAAACAATTTTACAATTAGGCTGACAGTGGATATGAGTCGATATGACTCCTTTGTATCTTTCTCTCACCAAATACCTTGTTGCAGTTTTATTTATACATTGCGGCCGCAAATCGCACATTGTGTAAGTCGATAAAGCTCTTTTTCAAGGAGACAATTCAGATCTTGTTTATTCTTACTGTAATATTTGTTTCCATCTAGATCCTATCCATGAACACACACGTCACAGTGGCTGATCTGTTCAGATTTGCCAGGGATTCTAACGCAAGGTAAGCTGATATTCACCACTGTGCGTCCCACAATTTACTATCTGCTATTTAATCAAGCACAGAATTTTTGTTACGATCAGTTCTCCTCTGCGGAAGCGCTAAGAGCACAATGCACATTGTGGTAATTCCCGGATCTTATGTTTTGTTTGTATGTGTCCTATATAAAAGAACAATATCACATTCTTCACTGGAAACAATTATGAACTCAGAAAAAAATACCGTCGTTGTAGATTGTTCGTTTGTTTGCTTTCTTGTTTGTTTCTCTGTTTTTTGGTTTTGTTATTTGTTGTTTGGATAAGTTGTCAGCGAGTTTTGAAGAGTTGTTAGCGAGTTTTTACCAACTTTCAGTAGTCACTGCCACAGACTGCATACAGGTGTAGGATTTGTTTTGACTTTGACTGAAACACTGAAGATGATTCCATTCGTTCTCTTGGTAGGATGGGCCTTATTCAGGGGTGCTCACAGTTGGACCGTGCCTTGGCCACCTTACAGCAGTGTTCCACCTGGGTGGTATCCTCAGATTAGTAGATATTTGTTCTTGACACTTGGAGCACACTTTTGGAGACAGACTGTAATTACGATGTTGGTAGGAAAGAAAAAATCCGAACGGAAATTACGACGGTATTTTGAACAATGGGACGGCTGCTGATCTTGGACGATTGATTCGTATCTCTTTGGTTTCGTTTGTCAACGCCATCTTAAGTACGTTTTGATGTTGTGACATTTGAGCTCTCGACCAATTGAAAACAGTGTCTTTTATCGTACCAGTGGTACGATCAGAGAGACGTGCAATAACAATATTATTATTCCACCTCCTTGTTTATTTATGTCCTTGGCAAGTTTATTTATTTTTTGTTATTGCGGGGTTTTTTTATGTGTCGTTACTTGGGTATATTTTCCAAGATGAACGGGCGCCATTTTGTCACGATTAAACTACGGATTTGTCTCAAGTACTCTTCATTTGTAATACTGAAAAGAAAAGGAAATCTCTATTGTTCATAATAATGACTGGCTCCAGTTTTTGTACTTCAAAGTTTCTAAGAACTCTTATGTCGAATGATTATTCCATTTGTAACATACCGGTAACTTTATTTTTGGAGGAAAAATCGTGAATGATAAACTATCGAAATCATTTCAAAGTGTTACGTTGATGTAGTGAAAAAATTATATTTAAAAAGAGATATATTGATTGCAAATAAAAAATTTGTTCATTAAAGCTCCCTTTTGTCATTAGACCTCTTGTTTGTGGTCTGAAATGGTGCAACATACATAAACTTACATAAACTTTATTAACGTGTCTTTATATGTAGCCGATGGGGAAAAAATCTCTCTACTAATTGGGACACTTAGCATAATCTACACTCATAACCTGCTATCTCGGGAAGGATTCATGAAATCTAAGACAAGCAAAAAATAAAGCAATCTGTGCTTTTCCAGGTCCGCTGCTAACGATCCAAATATTAGCTGCACTAACTCGTTCCTCCCTTGCATTATTATTCCCTTGTTATCCTCGCTTTCCGCAAACCACAGTGATCGTCACAGAGCGCGTGACGTCACAAGGAACATCGCTGTACGTCGAACTAAAACTTGCAGTCTGGCTCAGATAAAACACTTGAAAAACCACATTAAAAAAATAAATCTCAAACCAAACTTTCCACTACGGCTAATTTTCTTGCTTCACTACATATTTTCACCACCTCTTTACGGCCAGTTCACCAGAACATCACAAATCAAGAAGCTCAAACACCACCTCGTAGGTGTTTTTCCACTTCCGCTGGAAATAGGCGACCTCCCGGCCCAGGGTGAGCGCGGTTCTTATAATAAGTTGCGGCCGCTTCCCAAAACCAGTTGGCCCATTTAAGACCAAAATCTGCAATTTTCCCTACCCAACGGTGAATTCGATAAGACCTGACTCTTAAATCAATACCCTGTTTTAAACCTGCCTTATAATCGTTCTCTAGTTCGGACCGATGTTAAAGGCATTGTGAAGGGCTTTTGTTGATGGTCTCTCAGGTGTTTTTCCACTTCCGCTGGAAATAGGCGACAAAAAAGTGCAACTCAATTTAAGAACCTCCCGGCCCAGGGTGAGCGTGGTTCTTAAAATAAGCTGCGGCCGCTTTTCTTATCGAAAATTATGAAAAAGTGGCTCAAGTTCTTCTGTTAAGAACACACCCAATACAAGACTAGAGTGCAAAACCTATACCCTATTTGAGACCAAAATGGCCAAAATCTCTACCCTATTTCTGACCAAAACGGCTGAAAAAACCACACCCTTTGGGACCGCACATGCCTATATAGTCCATATAACGAAGACCCCCGCCGCCCGCTGCACCTACTGGGCCCTTTTAGAATTACTTCTCATAATAAACGGGACGTTGAACATATTTTTCTATTGTTAATTCAAAAGCGATTAAACCTCTGAACTAGTACCTTCTAGATTAGAAAATTTATTTTTTTTCCCAGCCAACCGGGCGTCAAAAAGCACCGCGGCCGTAAAAAGTAGACTGATCCTATCTCACTTGTCTGTCTCTACGTGTCTCTTAGCTTTCTAAGTTTCTGAATTGTAAATACAAACACAAAGGTCATCTCACACTGCCGTATATTTTATTTCTCGTCATCATATGATTCAGATTAAAGCAGAACAGCTTAAAAAATACCGCGAAAGTAAACTATTAAAAACTACAACTATTATTCTAGGGCTCGTGTTCATATCATATTTGCCAGGAGTATTTTACGCTGGCCTTAGACAATTTTTCCCTTCTTTCAGTGCTACCACTTGTATGTTGATCAACTCGTTCTTTAATCCCATTATTTACTGCCGGAGAAACAAAGGTTAGGAAGGGCGATGCCAGAGGTGTCGTTTCAGCGGGATGAAGATGATAAAGACCTGTGCAGAACAAACTAGCTGAAATAATGAGCTGCCATTCCGCAAAAGGGCGTATTCTTTGTGATACTGAACAATCAGTTATTTTACTGTCTTTGAATAATTAAAGTGAACGTAAATACGAATTTGATAATGCAATTAAAACTTGACGGTAAACACCTTTGTTATGTGTTAATGTCGATCAGCGTGTGCCCACCTATGACAAATCTTCCAGCATAACCAACAAATCCTGTGTAACTAGCTATGTGTTTTTTTTTTTTTTTTTTTTTTTTTTAAAAACCCCAAATTTTGGGAAAAAAAAATATTTTATTCATTTCCCCCCCCCCCCCCCCTTTTTTTAAAAATTTC
>Ga0126338_10001376_pt1 | contig 15646 bp, 5 predicted proteins | sample OrbCmetagenome_2_FD_92529 | JGI IMG/M metagenome (GOLD analysis project Ga0126338, IMG submission 92529) | Coral microbial communities from Petempiche,Puerto Morelos, Mexico - Orbicella C C metagenome | ecosystem: Host-associated > Invertebrates > Cnidaria > Coral | place: Petempiche,Puerto...
GAAGAAGAAGAAGAAGAAGAAGAAGAAGAAGAAGAAGAGGGAAAAAAAACAACCGGAGTCCCCCTGCGGGGGCTGAACGCCATGCCCTTTCGAACCGAAGCTCGAAAATGTAACCACGGGGCTACTGGGGGACTCCTTGAACTGGGCAGCAAATTTAACGGTACCTATATACACATGAAATGTAGTTTTTATTGAAAACCCAAATTTGCTTTGGAATACGTGCTGTGAAAATTATGAAAGATCTTGCTTAAGTTATGGAGTATTTTTGAAATCCATTATGAAATCTTTCCCAAATGAAAAAGAAAAAAAAAAGAAAAATGACCTTCCAAGTAAGATCAGTACTTTTGCAGATCTTTGCCTATTGGATACAAGCTAATAAAGGGCGGCTTAAATGAAAAGAGACATGACAAGACGGGTATAATTTACTGTCAGCCAGGTGTGATTTCCTTCCGTAAAAGGTCTTTTCGCACCTAATTTGGTCAAAAAGGGTCAAAAAAAGAAGATTGTACAAAAATACATCAATGTAGTCCAACAAAAATATGAAAAGAAAAATGCGGAGTCCCTCTGTGGAGGGCTGAACGTCAGGCCCTTCCGAACCGAAGCTCGAAAATGTAACCACTGGGCTATTGGGTTGCAAATTTAACGATACCTATATGCACACGAAATGTAGTTTTTACTGACAGCCCAAACTTGATTTGGAATATGTGGTATGAAAATTATGAAAGACCTCGCTTAAGTTATAGAGTTTTTTTGAAATCCATTATGAAATCTTTCCCAAATGGAAAAAAAATGACCTCCCAAGTAAGATCAGTACTTTTGCAGGTCTTTGCCTATTGGAAACAAGCTAATAAAGAGCGGCTTAAATGAAAAGAAATATGGCAAGATGGGTATAATTTACTGTCAGCCAGGTTTGATGTCCTTCCTTAAAAGGTCTTTTCACACCTAATTTGATTTAAAAGGGTCGAAAAAAAAGAGACTGTAGGAAAAAACATCAGTATAGTGCAACAAAAATCCCTCTGCGGGGACTGAACGCCAGGCCCTTTCGAACCAAAGCTCGGATATGTAACCACGGGGCTACAGGGGAACTCCTTGAACTGGGTAGCAAATTTAACGGTACCTACATGCACATGAAATCCATTATGAAATCTTTCCGAAATGAAAAAAATTACCTAATAAAGAGCGGCTTAAATCAAGCAATAGTTTTCATTTAGCAAAATACAGAGAGAAACACGGACTTCATAGCCTTCAGCATAAGTAAAAAAATTCTGAATAAATTTCGGAAGCAGCGTTCCTGTTACTAACCTTTATTCCATTCGCAAAACTTTGTAATGGTAATAGGACTGAGTGGAGTCCAATTCGATCTGTTATCATAAGAGTGATAACAAAATCGGACGACCGCGCAGCGGGAGTCCGATTTGTTTATCACGAGTATGATTACAGACCGAATTGGACGACACGAAGTCTTATTACTAATTAATCATGAAAATTATAATTTCCGAGAAAAGAGATCATAGCCAAGTTATGAAAGAGAGGGAAAATTTACATTAAAATACCTACAAAGGAGATGTAAACATTCTGAGGCCGCCGCGCCTCCTACCGGCAATTAAGACGGGTTAGCATTGTAGAAGAAACAATACGGTGAATAAGTCATCTGGATACTCCACTTGATGTGAGAAAAGTTACTTTCCCTTTCAAAATTGGTTAAAACTATAAAACAGTATCAACATTTTTTCAAACGTTAATATTTTTAACAACTTTCTCCACGAGCCTGATTTTGATGTATGTATTTTACCACGAGACCTACTGATCTACACAGAAAAACAGTGAGAAAAATTGTTTATTTTCAATTTCCGCACGCTCCGTGCACGAAGTCAATACTATCCTTGCATCTCATGAGAAGAGTAAGGTCGACTATTTAATCACATTGGTAACACCTTTCTTGAATATAATCACCCTGACAACAGGGAAAAAAATTCAAGTTCAAAGTATACCTTCAAGTCAGTCTTTGTTTCCAGAATATTATTTCTCAAACTCATGAATAATGAATCAAGTTTAGACAAAGGAAGTTTATTTCACCGTTTTCTCCTTAGTTTTAGTTTCGATTGAGAAGATATATCAAACACTCAAGACCGTGTTTGACCACATTTCCAGACACCTCGAAGTTCGTCGAAAATACTCCGCTGCGCGTCGTATTTTCAACTCTCTTCTCGGTGTTTTTTAATTGGAAATGTGGTCAAACTCATGAAGGTCCCCCAAAATAGAAATGACGTGATACGTTGAGGTTCGCGTCACAGCTTTTTCTCGGAAAGCGATTGGGAGAGTACTGATGGGACTTCCCCTTTCATAGATCCTCGACTTACATGCAAATTCTCCTTGTCTCTTCGAATATCGAGTGGAATTATGTAGCTGTGCAGTAGGTAAGAGAAAAACATCGCTGTATTCAATCCTATTCTCAGGATTATCGTAAACGAAAGGCTTTTCTATCTATGAGAACTCCAAGAAACTCTGGCTTGTACTCAGATGAGCACAAACTTATAGATATGTCTGGAAAATTTTGATCAGATAAACAAAGGACTCATATTCGGTGGAGACATCTTTGGCTTGTGGCAAACGTCTCCAGCACGTAAGTCTCTTCGAGCAAAGGCTGAAATCAAAGAGGTATTACCATAACGTAAACATGACGAATCAAGAAACGTGGAGAGGGATGAGATTCCCATGCGGCCCCGCTGAAGACATATCAAACCAAAGCACAGACCACGGACAGCCATCTTGTAGCGATGAGAATGGCTCGTTAATTACGTGTGTTGCTGCAGATTCTGCATGGGGTATCGCTGAAGCAACTATTGACACCGTCGCAAACACTATACACATGACTCTATCTAACTTCAATGCTGTTGCAGTCGGCAAGTCAAACACCGAACAAGCTTCGAAACCGGTCGAAAACCATCGACAGCCTTCTGACGAAGCACAACTCCGTACTCGGGCTGATTCGGGTGAAATCCTAAAAGCTTGGGTGGACCGTCCACTGCCTCTTATCAAGATACAAGGATTCCTAAAAGGAATTCAGTGTGAGAAGATCTTGTCAAGACTTGAGAGTCGCCAAGACAATGCAAAGTTTGAAGACCATGAACGCGATGTCACAGCGCGTATGCAAAGTTTCGCGGACGGAAAACATCCCGACATGTCTTTAGCGTTGAAAATAGAGCAAGCAGTGGCTTTTTCGTACCAAAAAGAATTCACGAAAAGCAAGAGCATGTTTACTTCAGTTATAATATCAGTCAAAAACCAGACGTGTCAAGTTACAAATCCGAACATATTAATGGCTAGAGCCTACTTTTTGAGAGTGGCTGACCCTATGGAAAGACCTCGAAGATTAATGGCTAAGTTCTTTGAATATCTCAGGCGCAGCGAATTTCTGCTGCAAATGCACGACTCACCAGAAGACTGGGCTGAGCTCTACCAGACCTATGGTTGCCTTTGGCTGGATTACATGAGCCTGATACCGGATAACAGGTGTGCCCACAACACTGCACGGGATAACGCGAAACTTTGTTTTGAGAAAGCTATCACTTTCAGCCAACAGGATCCTCGATATAGAGTTCAGATTAAAAGGCAAATGTACGCATACATCAAACTTGCAACAATACTCCTACAGTGCTGTTCAAATGCCGCGCGAATTCAAGAGAAAACCATTCCATCCTGCGACATCGAACGAGCTAAGAAACACCTTGACAAAGTTGAGTTCGAACTTGGCAAATATATCCCCATGGGTACATGGATACAGCTCTTGAAGACTCGATCGGATCAGTTCTATCGTCAAGGGTCATACAACCTGGCCAAAGAGACAGTCGAGGAGGCTTACAGGCTCGCGTCCTTGCACAAATTTGACACCGAATTAAACACTTTACGAGGGATGATGGAGTTGTTTGAGAAGAAACTTCATTCTCACCTAGTTTTCACCGAAGAACTCGAACTTTCAAGCAGCGAAGCCGCGTGCAGTGCCAGTGGGTCGAATTCAGAATAGAGACGTATATAAATTCGAACATGCGAAGATGAAAAACGCGTATATCTGTATAGCTGAAAGTTACATCAATGTTCAATCTGACGTCATGAAATTTTCATATCAGAAAAAGGAATAGAAACTGTGTTTTAGTAAGAAAGCTGCATTTCATCAAGCCTGAACTTTTGTTTTACAATTTAATTGTGAAACCGGAAGTACAAAGTACAAGGGCACGATGTAAACTTCCCTTTTAGGGAGCGGGTCAACCTAGCACTCGCACTTTTCTTCTCTTTTTTTCTTCGGCCTTAGCACAAGGCATCAGACACATTTCATCGCACGCAGAATAACTTAAGAGGGATTATCTCGGTTAGAAGGCCTATATGGGGGATTCACTCTCTTACCTTGATAATCTCTCCATTACTGAGAATACGAAAATGGTCTATTCCCAAGACCCCAGAAAATCTTAGACTTTGTCCTTTCTGTCATTTGAATGAAGTTGAAAATAAATTGCATTTTATACTCTCCTGTCACCTTTACGATAATTTACGCTTGAAATTTTTTGAAGACATAAATAGAAAATACAATCATTTTGATGTTTTAGATGATAGATTTTTCAATAATGTTGACCCGTATATTTGTAGACTTACAGCCGCCTATATTCATTCATACATGGATTAGACAGAATTCTATTACTTAATCAATTAAATTATTGTGATTTAGTTACATTTTTGTTTTTTATCTATTTTTTTTAGCTGTATTATTATTATGAACATCATTTTTTTTATTTGTTTTAGGTAATACCATGTACTCATATGGGAATACTAAAATAAATGGTCGTTGTCGCTGTTGTTGTTGGGTTACCCTGGCAGGCGGGTTAACTTTTTCCCTTGTAAACACACCATGTAGGGTTAACCCGGCTACCCAGACCATTTGGGTGATGTAGCAGCTCTCGTAAGGTCTCACATGAATGACTTGCTACACTTTGAGAGAACAATAGAACAAACAACAGAAACAATGCCCCTAGCCCTAAATCAATAACAGCTGCCAACAATGAAGAGAATTACAAGCTTACGAGAGCTGCTACACTTCTGGACCATTTGAGTGTAACCGCGCATTAAGTTGTCCCGGGTTGTAGGGTTACCCTATCTATTGCCCAGCAGCTAGGGTTACCCGCTAGCTAGGGTAACCCTCCCTCCTTGTAAACAGGTCCTTAAGCCTGGTTCTGATATGCCGCCGATAGGGCTAGGGTTAGGGCCTGGAACACCGTTACGGCATATGTGAACTTAATCGCCGAATCATAATCTGTCCTGGGCATTGGCCTGCGGCTTGCCTGCGAAATTGAGCTGAGTTCAACTTCGCAGGCAAACCGGCGGTTGTCGGCGATTGTCGGCGATAAAATTATTTTATGTGAACATCATCTGCGGACGCAACGTACTCCAGTACGACGATTCGGTCCATATTTACAGGTGGAATGGTTGAAAATTGCGCCAATTCGATTTGCATTTCGCGCCAATTTGAGTACATCGGTGATCCATCGCAGATGCGCCGGGGACCCGCTGGAACAGATCGCCGACGTCGCAGCTGGGTCGGCGGGATATGAGAACCAGGCTTTAAACTTTACGAAGTTTTCCGTTCAAAACAGCATATTGACAACGCAGGGCAACTTGGCTTGAATCCGTCACGCAAGGCTAAGGATTGATTTGTTTTTCTTTTTTTTTTTTTTTGTGATATTTAAGAATATCCTCGGCATGGAAATAGTGTCATGTCCAATGACTCACATGACGGCTTTTTGACGGAGATTTAAATCACATATGTAAAGGGACTTCCCCTTTCGGATGCGAGATAAATATTGTTAAAAAGGCTCGAATTACTAATAAATTGCGTTGATATTATGCCTCTGAAGCTTTTTTCGCACCGATTCCATCGATGGAAAATTCATTTGTCGACTACAACTCCTAGAACCTGTCGCCCGCACTCGAATCAGGACAACCTTTAAAAAGATTCTCGTGGACGTTGTTAAATCATACACGAAAGAAGCAGCCAAAACAAGAGCAAAAACGTGAAACTGGGGAGGCAGGACCGTCAAAACAACATCGTCGAAGAACCACGAAACCATGACAGAAATGGCATCTTGCCTCGCTGAAGATCTCCCTAAAGACAACACACACCATGGACAGCCATCTTCTTACGATGGGAAAGGCTTGTCACCGAAGTTTCTTCCTAATGCACCGATTATCGCTCGAGCAAAATTTGAGACGGTCGCAAACACTTTGAACGTAACACTCGCAGACTGTAGCATCATTCTAGTGAGCCAGTCACACACACAGCAAGCCACCAGCAATCACTACTGCGACAGAGACAGGCTTCAGGGCGAGAATGGTCCAAAAGAACCCTACTCTGACGATCGTAGTGATCGACAAAAGGGAGTGAGAGAAAAAGTCGAATTTCACCTGCAGGTTTTCAACAAAGGCGAGGTTAGATCAGACAGCGGTCCAAAGGGAGCAGATTGCACCCAAACTCAGACAGCAAATGGGCTAGTGGACTGCCAAGTTCAGCCTTTGAGCGAAACAAAAGAAAGAGAACACACTAACCCGGGTGAAACAAGTGTTGCCCGTGTTGAACTACCGATGGCCTCAATCAAGGTACAAGGTGATTTTAGTGGAAAGCATAGAGAGGGCGAGCGACTCCTCAAAACGCTCGAGCTTTGTCAAGACAACGGAATGTTTGTCCAACACAAGCGCCTTGCCATGGAGAAAATTCATTACTATGAAGATACAAAAAATGCTGACATGGTTCTAATCTTGAAAATAGAACAAGCAGTGGCCCTCTCGTACGAAAACAAATCCAAATCAGCGAAGAAAATACTTATTTCAGTCACGGAATCTGACCTAAATGGTCAAGCTCTATTTGGAGATGTCATATCGGCCAGAGCCTTCTATGTACTTGCGGCTCACATGAGGAGAGAAGAGAAGTACAGAAAATTCAAATTAACCCTGCTGTTTGAATATCTTCGACGCAGCGAACATCTCTTGCAGCAGTACGACTCACCAGAAGACTGGGCTGACCTGTACTACACCTATGGCTGCTTATGGTTGGATTACATGACCCTGATACCGGATGACACGAGAAATGCTCGCGCTCGTTACGCCACGCGGGATAACGCGAGATGCTCTTTTGAGAAAGCTCTCTCTTTCAGTCAACGAGATCACCGATTGAGAGTTCGGATTAAAAGGGAAAGGTACGCTCACATTAAACTTGCAACGATACTTCTAGACTGCTGTTCAACTGCCGCGCGGATTCAAGAGAAAACCATTCCACCCTGCGACATCAAACAAGCTCGAGAACACCTGGATATTGTTCACTTCAAACTTGGTGACGGTCTCCCCATAAGTACGTGGATCCAGCTCTTAAAAACTCGATCGGATCAGTTTTACCGTCAAGGGTCATACAACCTGGCCAAAGAGACAGTCGAGGAGGCTTTCAAACTCGCTTCCTTGAACAAATTTGACACCGAATTAAACACTCTACGAGGGATGATGGAGTTGTTTGAGAAGAAACTTCATTCTCACCTAGTTTTCACCGAAGAACTCGAACTTTCAAGCAGCGAAGCCGCCTACAGTGCCAGTGGGTCGAATTCAGGATAAAAGGCGGATTTTATGGAACTTCTCCGGAGATGAACAATGTGTACATTTAGACAATAAACCTAACAGGAGAAGTCTGCGCCAAAAAATTAAAATATTCCATAGATACAAATTTATCGCATAAACCTCGACTAAGATCCCTTTCAGAAGGGTTTCAATGGGGTGATGGCTTTTACGACTAACGGTTAAAATTTTGGTCTTTTTACGGCTAACGGTTAATATCATTTCATTATTGTCACCAGAAATTTTTTTTACCGTTAACTTCTTCTAACGACTATCGGTTAAAATTTTTCAATTTTTATGCCTAACCGCTTGATTTTTTGGCCGATTTACGGTTATCGGTTAACCCAACTGGACCGTCTTTCAGCCCGTGACTCGTTTTTTAATCCTGATAATCAGGAGCCATATATAATCGGATAATTCAATAAGAACCGACGAAGAAATTTTGTGAGCACATAACAAACTAAATGTGAAATTTTGAATGTTTTAAGCCCAAATTTGTTGTTAGTACAAATAATATTTACTCTGACGTTATGCAATTTTCGTAAAAGATAAACGATTATAGAAAAGATGAGCGTTGCATTTACTTAAGGGTGAAACTATTGGTGGATGAAGAGTTTGAACCAGATTAACATTACTTAAGTTTACCTTCGGTTCATTGCTTGACTTAAAGTGCACCTAACCCCAAATTTTTTTTTCGCATTTGGGCGAATGTGGTTGGATTCGCGACTATGCCCTTTCTAAGTCGCGCTTGTTACGCCACAGCGGTTAGGGAGTCTGAGGCAGCGCTGGATGATGACGTCTCCCCAGGAACCAAACACTATGGCGCCTCAATCAGCTCTCTGTCTTTGCTCGAAACGAGAAAATGGAAAACAAAACCAATCGTTCCAATAATAACCAGGATACCGAGCGACCGGTGGCCAATTTTGGCGTTAATAGCAAATTGATTCGATTATCTCTTTACTCCAAAATGAAAGTAGCACGGTTGGGAAGGGAAACTGTAAATACGTGGAATCATAAATGAAATAAAATAAAATTGCTCGTATATCCTTAAATTGGAGAAATTTATGCCTTGAAACTGTCACTTCATAGATCGACCAGTATAAACAATTTTTAAGCACTCAATCTGTGAAACCGAAAGTACAAAGAACAAAACCACCATATGAAGGGACGTTCCCTTCTAGACTTTTTAAGTCTTTTGTTTCGAGGCTCAGCTTTCATGTAAATACAGAAATAACATTATAAGTTCAACGTTGTGAGGCGCCTTGTTCTACTGACGGACAAAAAGGTCACTGCATTCAAGTTTAGATGGGGGGCAAGTGTATTTTCGTATATCCGGTTTTTTTGTGCTCTGTGAATCGTGAGTTGATAAAAAACTGTTCCGTGAATCATGATTGAAGTGTATTCCTTGAGGCGTGAAATGCAAAAGTCCTTGGCTGTGAATCGTGAATAGATAAGAAATAAATCGTGAATGTCTAAAGTTGAGTTCGTAGCTGAATTTCACTGGATTGTGATCAGATTTTTTCCGTGGCCTTAGTGATTCGTGAATCGAAAATTTACCATCGTGACTTCGTGACGAGACCCCCCTTGCTCCCCCCCCCCTCAGTTTACTCACGGAAGTCTCAATAACGACAAGTTTTTCTGTCTAAAAATTATTTAAAACTCTGGCTTGCATGCAGATCAGTACACAATCGAAGAGCTTTCTGGGAATATTTAATCAAGAATAAACAACAAAGAATGCCACGTCCTCTAGGATACATCAGAAATATTTGGATTCTGGTTTAGAGTACTTGTAAGCCTGACGCATATTGTCAAATAAGTAATCCATAAACACAAGGAAGAAGTCAAAGAGGGTTCACCTCGAAATTAGCACCGACAACATACCAGTTACTTTGACATTCCATACGAGGGTTACGGATATTTCCGGCGGAACCAAGTTACAGTCGGAAATACGTCTGCGTTCGCAGGCTATAGGTGGTGTTTCGTCGGCGAAAAGCGGGAAACTTAGTGTTCAAGTAGCCGAGTTGATCAAAAGCCGGTTAACGCTAACCCAAGATTAAAAGTTAACCGAAGAGTTGATTTTTCTTGTATCAAAATGTTTTTAACTGTTTATGTTTTGTGTAATTTGAGATTATTCAAACTCAAAACTGAAGAACAAACAATATAAACAGAAAACCTCACCGAAAAGTTACAAAATTGAACTCAAAATTCTCGCTAACCTTGGGTTAGCTTGATCTGGCTTTGAACAACCCGGCCCAGGAGAATATGCTCCTGTGCATAAGGGGTATACCCTGGCCTCCCCGCTGAGATCTCCAATCCTTTCAGTTTATTTAGACGCAATATTCAGTTAAGATGTAAAATTTTTCTTTGCCCTCCTAAGTCTAGTTACCATCATTAAATTGTTGGAAATGTTGGGATTCCATACCAGGGACCTGCTGCATAATCCCGGGTGCCTAATCCTATTTCCCGTCCCCTCCCTGCACCCCCCACCCCCTACTCCCGGCTGTTTCCCAGTGATCTCTGCGAGTGTAGTTCGTCTCCTCCATTTTGGCACATGTGCAAGAAAAATGGTGGGAAATTTAGTGTTTCGGAATTTCACAGGTTAGCTCCTTGTTTGAAACCGGCTTGAACCAGTGATGTTACTTGATGTGAGACATAAGCTAATCTGCTTTACATTTTCGCTTGTCAGAGTCACGAGATGGAATATGGAGACGGTTGTCTGTTTGTTGACAACCTCTGAAGACCTCCAGACGAAGGTATAATTATAAATTGGTTTACAATGTGATTTCCTCACTGGTTGATATAACAAATACTAGGATAGATAATAAGCACATAAACGTTGCATGTGAAACCCATCAGAATTTATTATGGCTTTCTACCATGTTAGAGGAACATGAACTGACAAACTTGCAGCATTGTACTTGTGTGGGTGGAGATGAGCTTGTTTACAATCCTGTTTACAATCAGCTTGAGCTTTAAAGTATGGCGCTTAATTCCAGTGCATCGCCGTTGAAATCAAAGAAAGAACTGAACACAGAATCAGCCAGTCTGACCTCCCGACCAAACCTCCGACCGACCGTCATTCCACAAACTTCACCAAAGAGCAGAAGTCGCTAAATGTCTCTCATCTGTGAAGCTACCGATGTCAGGTTTCTCTCTTTAATTTGGATGAAAGAAATTGGCCGATCATTATGGCGAAAAAAGGTTTAGTTTTGTTTTAAAAATGTAAATATTGCGAAAGGTTTTAGTTAATTATGGTTATTCAGCTTGTTTGTTGACCTATTTCATCTCACGTGATGTTACTCTGGAGAGTTGTTTAATTCAATTCCACAATTCAGCACCTCTGTTTTACGTCCTTGGTTGTGGAACATTTCCTGATACATTGACTGAAAAAAGCATCTTTCTGGACCAGAACTGATGGCGTAGTATTGTGACAAATTAAGTGAAACACTGAAGACATGAGAAGCAAACTTTCACCTTCCTTCACACTGTCCACCCCACTTAGGAGCAAATGGCCGACTCTACCAAGTACTCAAACTGTCAGGATCAGATAAAGTTTCCCAGGATTTCTCAGTTGGAATATTTCAGAGGACATCAGAAACACACACCTTCTCAGAGGCAGAACTTCCACAACCCAGCAGGGACGTGATTGGCTAGATTTGTGTCTTGGTGTCTGTGCCACCTTCTATCCTGGAATTAAATAATAATCTAACATTTTTAGTAGATACATGCAAGCTCATTAGCAATATAACTAAACTAATGAAGAAACAAATGGCTGTTTGTTGGTGATACACGTCCAGACCAAATAGTCTGTGAGGGTGTGTGTTTAGGGTACCAAGCAAAAAAAGCCTACTAGCTTAAATAAGAAAAAAGTACAAAAAACCTACAATTTGTTGAGTGAATTAAGTACTGAAAAAAACTTAAAGGAGGCCTAAAGGAGCACACAAAATATGACGACTTGCAACACCAAGAAAGAACCAAGAAATCTGGACAAATCAATTTAAATTAAACTGCTGCTCATCAACAGTCTGCATTATGAAAGTAATTCATGCTGACACTGATCCTTTTGATCAGGCTAAGCAAAAAGGATTATTTAATATACTTATGTATTTAATATACTTATGTGAAAGAATAAAAGATGCTGAACTCAGTTAAATGATCTTGCTCTCCATGAGTGCTCGTAGCTCAGTGGATAGAGCGCCTGCCAGGTGTTCGGGAGGTCATGGGTTCGATTCCTGTCGGGGACTCAGAATTTTTCTTCGTCCCACGCTCGTGTCAGGTTGATTAATTCACCTTCACGTTTCATTACCGAGCTTAAAATTCACCATCTTTATTAACTTATCAATAAAAGATGCTGTTTCTAGATTAAAATAAAATAAAATAAAATAACGGAAAACAAGAGAAACTAGTGACAAGTTAAACGTAAAATGCAAACTGTTAATCTAACTTTTGTCTAAAGTTTACAAATATTATCATAAGCCAGTAATAACTGAATCAAAAATTGAGAAATTGAAAATGACATGAAAATAAGCCTTTCGAAAACAAAAATAGCCCTATTCCAAAAAAAAAAAAAGCATTTAGGTGTTAAACCAAAATTAATTTTGGCTAATTCTTCAATGACATTACCACTCAAACTTTTTTCTGCAATCAAGTAGTGTCATATTTAAACGTTTTGGTGAGTGTTGAAAGTAATTAATAAATTTGGTGAAGAAGATAAATAAATTATGATAGAGTGGCAACAATAAGACTGTCACTGCGCCTACATAGAGCTAGTTCTTGTAACTTTTGCAGTGCTTGAAAATTTTATGTAAAAAATTTTAAAATTTTATGTAATATCAGTTTGGGCTAATGAGCTTGCAGATCCACTTAATATACAAAGTAAACTAAGATAAACAAAGGAAGCATTAACAACTATGACTACTAAAAGTGTTATAAAAATAGGAAAATTGGTAACACTGCAAAAACTAGTAAACTGCTAACTTTTGAAGTAGTCCACTTCCAGTGGTTTTGACAACTAAACTTTGAATGCAAAATGACATCTGTTTTCCCAGGCCAAATTTTGGAGACGAAACAATTTTTATCCAAACAGATATAAATTTCAATGAAAAATATTTGACTGACTATCTTGAGATTATTCAGTTTATAATGTCGAATGCTTCCCATGCGTATGAGTTAAACAATCACCATCAAGCTGCCACGCACTTAAAAATTAATAGAGAAAGCAATTGAAAAAGTAAATAAGTCAGCAATTCAAAAATAATTATTATTTTTGAATTACTCATGACTGTCTGACGTGGCGTGTAAATTTGCGTGCACAGTAAGGATGCGCAGAAACAATTAGCGCGAACGTCCTTAAGTTTAATGTACAGATTTTTAATTAACGGACCAACTGAGCGTGCAAACAAATGAGGGAACGACTAAGCGAATGAACGAATCCGTGCTGTTCTTAGCTGACTGAGTTTTATTTCTCATTTTGTATCAGGTGATAGCGTATGGCATGAAGGAGTATGACTGGTCGTTAGGTGATACGATGAAGTACGTCAAAGCACGAAGAAGTGTTGTGCAGCCGAACGCAGGATTTCGGAAGCAGCTTATTACGTATGAAAGAATTTTGATTTCGAGGTAACTGGCCTAATTAAAAAAAAATAATCCAACCACAGGAGAACTCGCTTTAAACTGACAAGTACGTTTATCCAAAACGCCAACAAACGTAGTTTGGTAGTGACGCAAATCGTTTTTGTAGGAAGTCGTACAGGCTACGCCAGCTTGTCTGCCAATACACCCATTCAATTGTCATCACTCCTGACTCTCAAAGCGACCCGCAGCAACGAGATTTTTGCAATCTAGTATCTAGACTTCCTGCTAATTGTCTTTAGGGTTTTTGTCGAGTGTCACTCCACAAGGTAGTGGTCTAACCTTGAAAGATCCTGCAGTTTATGGACTTACTCGAGTTCACTGTTTGTTTTTTTTGTGTGGTTGTTTTAGCAAACGGCGTGACCATTGGGCTGATGTAGAGGTGTCAAACAGCGCCGCAGCTGTAAAGAAGCGGAGAGAAAAGTCTTCGAACACTGCTGACGAGACTGACAAGCAGCCCCAGACGGGTCCTCATGTAGAAAGCGTGGACACTGTTGGTAATGTACCGATAGAAACTGAGTCCTTTTTAAAACACAAGGAGTAGTCCGACGACAGTATCAAAGAACTCGGTGTACTTCGGGCGACTTCGGACAGTACAGGTGAGCTCGTCGAGGGAAGGAACAAGGCGGAACGTGTGCCCTCGACGAGTGCCCTCAATTGGTCCGGACCCAGAGTCGACCGTTGAATCCAGTAAAGACTTCGCTACAAAGAGTTAGTTCAGATCCTACTTTGTCAAATGATGACCAAAAGAAGAAAGGAAAGGATAAGGAATCTATCGGAAACTTTCGTAGGTCATGCTCTTTACGAGAGCGTGGAACAAGGAATTACAAGAATTGGACTCGAAAGCTAGGTCCGCAAGCGACGAAAATCTCAAGGACTTCGAGCGAAAAAAGAAGCAAATTCTGGGCTTGGATGACCCAGAGACGAGCGATTTGCAAGACGTAAAGAACACTTTTGAAGGTCTCCGACCGAGCGACTTGCATGGTGTACTTGAAAGCGGATTTGTCAAACGGTATTCGAGAAAGTTTGAAGGTGTCAATGACGTGCCAGAGCTTGGGGGTAATGCTGCTTTGACGTCGAAGGATGAAGTAGGGGTTGAGTGTGCGCCTGTAGAAGGCGAAAAAATCACCGAAGAGGAACAAGACGAGAGTATGCCAAACGAAGAACCCGAACCGGGCGTTGTAAAGAAGCACAAAGAAGGATACGAATTGAAGCATCGGGAGAGTTTGAAAAGGCGGGCGTTGCTTCGGCGAGGCGGTAGTGATGAAGGGAAAAGCCCGAAACAAGAAGGAGACGAAGTCGAAGGCTCTCTTGCTGTTGATGCTGGTTCAGAATTAGTACAAACCGCAGGAGAATTGGAAGACGAGCTTAGAGGTGTTAACGTCGTAGCGCTTGTTAAAAAGGTTAACGAGGATATGAAGAAGGAGGTGACTGTTCGGAGAATATCTGCTTCGAAGAAAGAACAAGATCCGCGAGCATATGTTGAAAAAGCAGGGGAACGAATGAAGAACGCTCTGGTTGATGACGAAGACGGAATCTTGCCGAAAGATAAGAACACTGTGGCTAATGAGGTAGACTCTGAACAGATCAGTGAACAGTCTTTTACTGGGAAAATCAAACTAAAAACTCGTGTCTTTGTACTTGAGGAAGACTCACAGGATTTGCCGTCAACGATTCGCAGTCAACAGGAACACTGGAGAGCGATAACAATGGGTTGACAAGCCTACACAACTCCTATCCACGTGTCATAGCCGCTTTGAGAGTTTTGCTCGAACTAGTATATCTTTGAGGATCTGCCCCCTTTTTTTTTGTATTGTACGATAGGGGGATCTTTGAATATTTCGCTAAGCAATGATCCTGTTTTTAGGAGGACATTTCACCAGAGTAGAGCCGTTAGAGGTCATAGGTCTGCGTGGTTTCCGCTGTTATCCGCGTGTAATTTGTTGAGTTTGACACCTCTGTTTTTGGTCACGTGCTACTTTTTTTGGCTCATTTGATTGCAAGATATGTTTTAAGCTCTCTAAATATTAGCTCTGGAGGGACAAAGTTTGAAATATTCCGTGAGCATGTTGGTTACTTGTATTTTGTATTATTACGTCGGGCCCGGCTGTTTGATTTATTGTTGCAAGTTATGCTGCTTGTTATCACGGGTGTCATTTATCTTTGTCCGGCTTCGCCAGAGATAGCTGTAGCTTTCCTTGTTGAAAGCTATGAGTCTGTCTTAAAGAGACGTTCTTATGCTTCTTGGATCAATTTCATCGAGCTTTTTGTCCTTCCAGTTTGTTCGTTCTGGAACTGCAAATGTAGGTGTTCACGCGCAAGTCTGTGGACTTTTTTGCGTGTTGTTTATGATATTGTGTGGTTTTGTTCA
>Ga0126338_10001378_pt1 | contig 15645 bp, 6 predicted proteins | sample OrbCmetagenome_2_FD_92529 | JGI IMG/M metagenome (GOLD analysis project Ga0126338, IMG submission 92529) | Coral microbial communities from Petempiche,Puerto Morelos, Mexico - Orbicella C C metagenome | ecosystem: Host-associated > Invertebrates > Cnidaria > Coral | place: Petempiche,Puerto...
ACCCCGGGGAGCGCTTTTTTTTGTTGAGGAGAGACGCGCAGAAATGAGACCAAGAGAAAAGGGGGGGGGGGGGGGGGGGGGGGGGGGGGGGGGGGGGGGAGGAAAGTCACGAAGAAATATTCTGCATGTGTAACCAGTGACTATACATTAACATGATGAGAATCAGTTAAAACAGCAATCATTTTATTTTTATTTGTTTAGATGAAAACAGATGCGCGCAAAATAGGTTGTCTAAACAGCCTGTTTTCCAGAGTTCTTTACCCTGGGAGCAGAGACTCCTTCGATCTTCCTAGGAAGAAGTATGTATTCAGTTTAATCATTCAGTTCAGTTTTTCAAAAATTTCTTCAATTCTATAAATAATTCAATTAAAAATTCTTTTCCGCCTCTGCGTTTCATGATGAATAAAGCAAGTTGTTTCCATACAATAATAACGGTAAAGCAGCCTGATCGGTCAGTTAATAACAATTGTTATTTTACAAGCATTGTCACCGTTTCGATTTAGTTTATTGGGGGTGGCACGACAGCCAGTGGAATATTAGTGTGATGAACACAATAATGGCTAACACTGCCGAGGAAGGTACGGCGCAATGTGCCAACCCCACGGGAACCCATCACAACAAATTGCGCGTTCTCATTTTTCGCCAGTTTGCAGATCACTTCTCCTGGATTGTTGCTTTCCTCCTTGTACAGCTTGAAATTCAGCTATAACAACAACAAAAAAAACACACCTTTTAGCGTTTTGTGTCAGTCGTACATTACGATTAAAATTTCTAGTTTACTGTTCAATTGCTGTACCGCATATGACAACCTTGTTCAATGTACGTATCAGTGAAAGTGGCTGCTCTTATCAAAGCTAAGCCATCGATATCTTATATTATAAGGTCCTAAGTTGAAGAAAAGACAGGATGTGAACCAATGTTTTGACTTTTAGCGGGGCAACCTCAATGGGATTCTCGCTTTAGCAATAGCTCTCTCAGTTTGACGCTGAGTATTGATCGTCTGCCGCCTCACAGCATCAGCTTGAGGGCTTCTAGTCCTCACTGGATTATTTCTTCTTTCTTTGGAAAGAAACAAGAAGTAGAGAACTAACTGAACGCTGAATGTGAGGCTTCAGGGTTGATCACAATCAAACGTAATATCACTGATTCAGTGTTTGAAATATCACTGATAAGTAAAAAGAAGATGGCGGTTAATTCTTTTTAGGAAGAATTGTTCCCGGAACGTGTTTTTCCTTTAGCTTTTGTTCTTTGTCGTAAGTTGTTCTCGCTTAGGGTTTCCCATAATTCAATAAACGTTCGCGTGGGCATTCTCGGCCCAGGCCATCACTCTGTTTGAAATTAAGCTACAGAGACTATCACTTCAGCCTGCAGAACAGGCGGATAAGCGGGGCAGAGAGCACAACGCGAAGCGCTCGTGGTCGCGCTCTGCGCTCTCTGCCCTGCTAATCCGCCTGTTCTGCTACTACTATCACTTCTTCAGTCTCATCGTGAGTACCAAAGCAAAACGTTTGCATAGTGACTTAAACATAGCGTGAGAATGGACGATTTACCTCATGCGTGACACACATGTGATTAACGCGTGACAGGCATGTTTTCCGAGTGACACTCATGGTGGCAAGCATGTGACTTACGCGCGACAGGTGTGGAGTATGTATGAATCACGCGCAATGAACCTGACAAATTTTGCAAATTTTTTGAGATGTCGATTTCGTCGGTAAATTCTGTACATAAAAGGAATCAAAGACGCTTCTTTTTATTGATTCAATAGTTTTGCTCTCCAAAACTCCGTTACTGTCACTGTCCTGTTTGCATCATCTTATGTACTACGTATAATATTATTGAAATGTCCACAAACCCCGTGCTGTTTGCATTTCGCGCCAAATGTCTCCAACAGTTCCTTGGCTTGTTTCGTACTTTTCTCTACCAAATATCGTACGTCATCAAAGTATGCACTACCACCTTAAAGAATATGAAAAAAAATGCAACTTTTTCACTCAATAAAAAGCACTCGCTGAATAAAGTTAAGTCTTTGTCTTTTGTTTGTGTTTGCAGATGACGGCAACAAATGATAACCTGTCTTAAATCTTATTTCAGAGCAGCAAAAGGCAAAGTTGAGAAGTACTCGATTGAGATAATGTCTTGTCTTGGCTTGGGACTTGTATGCTTATTTAATTTTTTAAGCCGGGGAAGACAGTCTCGGGCGAACATTTTCAGTAGCTATAGTAAAGCTTGCATCAGTGGTACGAATTTCGTAAGGTTAGCGAGGATACTTACTGGCGTAAGGAACTGAAACAGATGGACACTCGTGGGCATGGATGACAAGTAAATGGTCTCTTTCCTTGTCGCACAAGTTCTTGATGTACCCTGTAAAATACGAATAACAGTATGATTTTAAGAGCATTAATTGAGAAGAATCCGAGAACGAGCATCCTAGTACCTGTAACAGTTTTGGTCCCAGAATTGGTCTACGAAACAATGGAAAGGAACTCTTCTCCTTTCTGAAAAACAGCCCTTTTTAGCTCCCTTACTAGGAAATAAGCGCGGGGAAATAAGCCACCACATATTCCGATAATTCGCCACCTTCTCAGCTTCGCCCATACAAAGCCCGTCTCATTCTGTCATATCAGTTCCCACCGTTTCAGTCTCCGTCCCTGGATGATTCTTGACCATTCTTGTTCCTTTATGGTTTATTATTATCTCTTTGGTGTTTTTCTATTTTAGTTAAGAACTAGTTTTAGGTTTTCTTCAATTTAAATGTAATTTTGTACGTGGTCAAAATATCTCAAATTGCCGTGAACGAGCTCCTTTAACCTCCCAAACATCAACGTAAGAAGCTATGCGATAAATGATAAGCTACCCCACACTACCCCAGATACAAATTCACGTGTTTGGTTCCAAAGAATGATATAATTTCTTCCGATTACTACCCCTCTATTTTAAGCGTTATTTCAATTTTCTATCGCTACGGTACACGATCTTATTTTGTTTTTCGTATCGTTCTACTCAGTCGATTTAACCTTTATATGCCAAACAGAAATCAGGCCAGGGAGGTTATTGCCGGAGTTATACAGTATGGCCTCGTTTTTCAGCCTTAAATATTGTTTTAAGTCGTGATTCCATGTCTGATTGTGTATTAATAGTGCAATAAAACAAAGTGTTGTATTGAATACGTTGTGAAATATAATTTCAGAGTTGTACAGTGACGTTTCAGTGTTACAACGGGTCGCGAGGTTCCTCTAAATATTCTCGCGCTACATAAATGGTCATAAATGCGTGCCAAAAAGCAGCCAGGATTCGATGACATCCTTCCCCCGGCCCCCAATTCTCAAAATTTGCCTTTTGCGGTCACACGTTCAGTTTCTGGTGGTCTCGAAATAGCCTAATTTAATTAAGTCAACGTAACCGATCTTCAGCTGAGAGTTGCGTGACAATCGAAATGGCAGCGACAGGAGGGCATTTTGACTACTTTGAAAAATTTCGCCTCGTCTAGATAAAACATTTCTTCCAACACATGTCATTGTTCCGTTTTGTTTACGCATTTTGTTGCCGTTTATGTTCGCACGTGCTACATAAACCATGTTCACTTGCTCTGCTGATGGCGGAAGCGTGTACTATAGCACGAATTTTGCCGGATCTGATCTTTCTCTAGTTTTTCTCTATTATCAGTCTCGACTACAGATATTGCAGCTTTGGAGACTTTCTAAATAAAAACCTTAACAGTAATGTTTTGATACTGAAAATTTGTTCGTAAAAAAGAAAGAAAACGCAACTTTCTGAAGTATGAATAATATTGTTTACTTACAGTCAAAAGCACGCTGACTGTGCTCGCTGGCATCAACACCCAACACTATCTTTCTGTCGCTTGTTCCGCTATCAGCCATTACTCCGTTGTACGGCAGTCAGTTACAAAAAACACAACGTGCAGGTTGCGGAAACACGGCTTGGAACAAAGTGCCAAAGGCGCGAAGCAGCGCACCGGGACCGGAAATATATTGGAGCCTAATGTCGTCCCCAGATCTTGTGAAGGTAAAACTTGGCCCACAAAGAGCTGAGACTGAATTTTTTATAGGCTGACGACAAAAATAACCCACGTGGAAAATGAGCCTCTTTAGTTTGTTCAGAATGATCTTTCATGTGAGCAATAAGATCAAATAGGCTGCAAAAATTCCACAATTTACGTGAAGTCTTGTCATTTAATCTATAACGAAAAGAAAAAAAAAAAAAACCAACAAACAGGTGTATTTCCCCCCCCCCCCCCCCCCCCCCCCCGTAACAAAACGAGTATTTTTAGCTCGGTATTTGTGTCTTATTTCCTGTTGTACTTGAAAATGAGCTTCTCGTGAGACTTTTCGTGTTCTGCGTGGGAAGTACTAATCCAAAATTTAAACAAAATTAACTTGAAGAATTTCACAATCACATGAACTTTCTGCCCTCGTAGGACTTTTGGTGAGGAGGAAACCGGAAGGAATGACATTCCTCGAGGAAACTTTGAACAGATTTGATATATATATGCTGAATGCGCACGGAAGACTTCTGATGGGGAATCAAAACGGAGAATTATTGTTGAACAAGAAGGAGTGTCTACGAATTAGCTAATCAATACAACGGTGATCTTTATACTTTTATCTTTATACCAAGAGAACATTTGATAAACAAAACATAACAAAGGGCACAGGTAAAAAGAAGTGTTCGCAACTTTGCACGAAAATCACGTCAGGTTCTCGATTTTCAACAAGGGACAATGTGTGTTTTTCATCGCGTTCACAGGAGTGGAGCTGACCTTGTATGTCACACGACGTAGGTCACGCGATATACAACCACGCGTCACATGAAAGTCTTGGTAAAAGTTTTCAGAAATTTTAACTTTCAGTTCGCATCTCTAATACTTAATAAATATCTTATTTTTGGTATTAAGCTGATGTTTCACTATAAAATAGAAAAAATAGAGTTCTAAAAATATGAACTGTGTAAGATTGAAAAAAATAAGTTGACAAAAGAATTTCTAAATCAAACATGTAAAATATAGCAAAGGAAACTGAAAGCTAGGTATAAAATTGTTTATAAACTTAAAGTTTGATATTTTATTCTGTGGTTTCTTGTCACAAGGAAACTGCTACTACCACCTCTTTGTTCGTTCTAACAGCAGGAGAGTAAGCTTTTTGAGAAGTAGTGCCGGATAGATGTCGTAAATAAAATGATCGGAATCTCATCAAGACAATAACCAACATGAAATCTCAGTTAAAAATAACCTTTTCATATTTAAAAATAGCTAGAGTTTTTCAGTGAAATGTATCTAGCTCACGAAACAGTTAAGAAAAATCCAGATAGCCAAGTCAGTCCCAGGTCGCATTTAACAGCCCCGTCCAAGAACCTCTTCCGTTTAAATATTCAAAGCTGTACGAGGTAATTTTCTTGATGTGTCTGTCCGTCTACAGTCTAGACACTAGTTCTGGGTATCACACTCAGTGGCCATTATCCACTTCCCCCTTAAATCCCCACAACAATCACGTGTGAAACAAGTGGCAACCCGAACAGCTGTCCGACAAAAACGAAGCCCTATAAGGAAAAAAAATGGTTGAATTGAATTTGGCATAATTTTGTGCTTAACTTGTCAAAAATCAGACAATGTCCCTTATCAATAATTCATACGGAAAACGTTTATTTAGAGCGCAGTTCGTCACAGTTTTCGGTGATCAGATACTTTTCTAAGAAAAATTGCTGCATTATAAAAATTTCGGCAAAGAGCTAATTTTTTTTTTTAGAATTACTAATCTTGTTTAAGGGGTTATACACAACTATGACCCGTAAGTCTTTTTATAGATTTATGGTCCATAATGTTATCACAAGCTGATCAGATGTGCTTAAAAAAACCTTCCTCGGTCTCTTGGACTAAAACACTCTCTATACTATAAAAAAAAGAAAAGTGGAACCTATCTAGGATCATCTAGGTTTTAGAATTTAACAATGTTTCATTTTATTTGCTATACAAACATATCGTGATATTTCACCGGGAAAAAACCTCCCACGTCATGCCCCGGCGTGCTCGTATAACATGACATAAGGGGAGGGTGAAATAAATACCGTGTCACACTTGAATCAACATTATGATGCTTTCGACCTTACATCACCAACTGAATATACGGCATTTATTGCACGCGAGGGGAGGCAGATAAATTAATTTAACCGACCACAGCCGAGATAAGTTCTCGCAAGACATCTAAAGCAAAATCCGGAGCGCTGCAACTTTGAACGAGCTTTGACAACTATATTTTAAGGTAAGTCTGTATTACAATTCAAAAATTTAATAATATTACAGTGTTAGTCTGGCGTGACCCGAATGTCTAGTCTTGATGCAAATTTTCGCTCAAAACGCGACATAACATCAACATATGCAAAATCCTTGTACAAAATATATTTCTCATCGAGCCTTAGCTACACTGAAGATGAACAGTGTTTTAAGAACTTCACAGTTTACTATAGTCGTACATGGATTGAAGATGAAAGATTTAATGGAGTAACAAAATTTTAAGGAAGTCAAGCACTGGTGTTGAAAGAACGACAACTTTGAGAAAACGTAACAAAGACCTCTAAGGATCATAGTAGGCTAGCTCAGTAACTGCTGGACCAACGACAAAATATAAAAATTTTCTACAAATAAAAATTTTCTACAAAGTTCGCTGACTTCGAACAATGGAAAATAGTGTTTTGGTCACCTGAAACCGCTTCGGCAAGCAAAGCAAAGAAGTCATATTTAATTTTGGGCTAGCAGTTCAATTTGAAGTCTTCACTCAATCAAGAGATAAAATCAGGGAAATCGATATCGTCCATCGTTCCAGTGGAGAAATTTTCCATTTTGACACAAGGTTCCAACAAGTTCAGAAGAACTTTGAAGTCTTCGAAGGTTGCCGGATAGTATGCCTTAGCGTCTGTCCACTGAGCAGAATCATGACGCCATAAAAACTGCTCACACTACAGTAATACTTCTAAGTCTTTACTACAAAGCTGTCGTCCATTCGTTTTTCTAAAACCGATCAGGCCGCTACAGTCTGTTGCTTGGACAACACATAAAACCGTTTTGAAATCTGGGACTACTGGCGTAGCGTGTTTCAAGGCAAGTTTTATTTTTGGCGGGGGTGGGGAGGCTCGCGACACTTTCGCGCTCTTACTGAAAGTCTCATTAAAACATAAAATTAAGGGCAGGCAATATCTAAAGAATTCTCATATTAAACCAATGGTTTTGACCGAAGAAATAACTGTAGTCCTATTCAAAATTGTCTCTCCCATGAATGCTGTCTTGTTTCTAACTGCGATACATACATTCAAATACAGTTCACAAGTGAAATAAATATTAAAGCTCGTTTCATTAAAGAATACTATGAGCTAACATCTGTCACTTCTAGTTTGTTTCACGTTTTGCGGGCAGACGATTATACTGTCTGATTATTTTATTCACAAACAATTGTACCGTTGTAAAATTCATCAAGCGTGCAAACGAAACGGCACTCATTATTAAATCGAGCTAATTCAAACCAGCTCCTTCGATTTCATTGGTCTTTTGCGGTCAGGTTTTATCTTCCCAAATTCGCCCAGCATCTAGGAGTTATTGAGTACCTGTAAAAACATACGCTTGCGGTCCATTTAAACTTGAGGTCATTATAGCCTAGTGTTAACAGTGCCGTATTAACTTGCTCAGATCGAAATTAACGATATACTTGCATCATCGATTACTAAGGGAATTAGTGAAAAAAGCAGCTCATTTCAGCTGTTTGGAGCGCAACTAAGACGCTTTCACATGCTCGAACGGCATAGAACTGGGTTATCTCTGCTTGCTTTTTTGTACTACGCACTGGCCGATTTTACAAAGGACCGAGTTGTTCATCTAGCATCGCCTCCCAATGGACAAAACCTGAAATTTTTTCACTGACAGACTCGACCATCTCGTAAAGCGAAATTTTGGACTGCCAAGAAACCCGTTTTAAAATCAAGAGCCTAATTGATTTTATAAAGCACGCGTTTCTTTCGAAATCCTACAAATATTGTTGGATCTGCGTCTAAAAGCAAAACTGTACGAGCAAAATATGTCCGTGGAATTCTCGGACATGGAGACAGGGCAAAAGGAGTTCGTATCGTTCCTTCAGAGCTCAGTCGCAACATGTTGAAGGTTTAATCGATCTCAAATATAAACAACATTAAATAAAATCGAGGATTTAGAGATTATGAGAGCCAAAGATAGCTTTTTGAGAGACATTTGCCTTTACCGTGGTAGTTGAAGCTCAGTAGTGATCCAGGATTTTAACAAGAAAGTCGCGGCGCTCTTGTCTGCTGAGAGTCGACGGTATTTAAACTTTCTAAACCTTCAGAGTGTATTAAAACTGCCTAAAGATTCAAAAGCGCGGAAAGGTAGCATTCCCAGATTTTTGAACAGTTCTGTAAAAGGCTTTCTTTCAGTCGCGATATGACTGGTTGTCAGTTTCTCCCATACTGAGGGTGCCTTGTCCTTTAGAGAGAGGTTAAAATACAGGCGATTCTTCGTGCAGAAAAGTTCTAATACCCGCCTCAGAACAAGCAAGAAAAGAAATCTGAACAACGGCGGATTCAAGAGCATATGTCGCAAAAAAAGCCTAACAGAAGGCCTGCGAAAAGTTCTCAATTTTTTATGACTCAAAAAATTTCTTTCAAAGTCTCTAATTTATTCTGTTGTCAGTTTCGATTTCATTTGCAAGGGTATTTCCCTTGTTCTAGGACAATAAGCATTAAATTTAGTAACACTTTGCATGTTTATGTGAAGTTGTTTGCTGTTTGGTGAAATGGTAAGTTTAAACATTCCACATCAAAAGGGAAGAAAGAGGGAATTTTTTTTTTCATATAACCGGGCAAGTTAAAACATGCTAAAGTCATCTAGTGGGCTGCAGTTTTCTTTAGAGCTTTTAGCTTTCGTAATTTAACGATTGACAAATAACAGAGTACATCCGAAAGGAGCCTTTGATTTTTCCGGAATTTGCGCCTTATCGACGCCACAATGTGGTACAAGGGAAACTAAAAGACAAAAAGAAACGGTTACTTCATACTTTTGCTCCTTTTACGACTGAGTAACAGAAACACAAAAGTTTCTCTGACGCAAGTGGCTTTTCATTATGAGACTAAATTAATCAGGTTTCCTCGCGCTGGCCCTGACCGCAAGATATTGAGCGCACCGCTCAAATGTTTACTGATTATCTATAAACCATCTGAAAAGTCATTGTTTCTATCGTATTATTTCGAAGGGTGGGACTTCCTAGCCATAAACTCTATTGTTGCTGAAAAAAATCAAATATCGCCATTTCCTTCCGACACGTTACTTTTCTTAGCTTTCTAAACCGCAGAAAAACACTCAGTCGGTTTCCAAGCAACGAGGGTTTCGCTGAGAAAGCGTTATTGAGACAAGGAACAACATGGACAAAATAAATGTCATTCTGTACTAAGGTCAAGGCAAACGAAAAAAATAAATTGAGAAATAAGTTGGCTCTTTCAAAACTTGTCATTTACTGTGCCGTTGGGCAGGGTTAGTGGAGTTATACCCCACAAGTTGTTTATTTTTGATAAAATTCCTAAAATAGCCGCAAAAAAACAGCCAAACGCATGCCCAGTAAAACTTTCAACCCCGTGCAGGACACAGCTGTACAAGTTTGGAATTCTTTCTACATTATGTCACTATTTATCAGCGAATTTTCCTGCAAAAATAATTAGGATTTTTAGCGGTGCGTCACACTGACTTGGCATAAACGTGAGCAAAACGAAAAAAGTCAGAACAGACATTTTCTTAATTTTGAGAAGTTAGCGCATTACAATTAAGTGTTTTCCACGGCAGCGAATCCATTTATTTTCAAGTTTCGATTTGCAAGAAAGAATTGTAACCCGACTGAAAAGCGGAAATACGCAAGGATGCACTTTTCCGGTTCCTAAGGCATTACGTCATGGTGAACCATAAATAAACTTGCTTAATAACAAGGCTCCGGTGTTTGTCATAACACTCAGAAATCCTTGAGCGCGCAGTGCTGAAATCATAGCACGTCTACCCGTAGATCAGTACTAGCGACGACCGGTTCAGGAGGCAATTTTTAAAGCGACTGATTTATTTTCGAGGTAAGACTTTATTAAGTTAAGTTTATACACTAAGATTGCAGGGAAACATTTAATAACATTTAGACCCACCAGTGAATTTTGCGCTGCAGAGGATAGCATCTGCCCACGTATTTGAACTGTCTCTATTTATAAACACCACCATTTATCCTGTTTTATCTTTGTCATTTACCTTCAATCCAAGTGGTTTTTATATAGTTTAAGGTATTATTATTCAAGCATTCGTTGAGAAATCAATCAGGTCCCTTTCAACGAAAAAGGTAATTTTCACAGACCGGCCTATTAAGACTCCGAAATATCATACCTCATTTAGGCGGAAATTTTCCACCGTTTAGCGAATGCGAAAAAGGAATATCTTGTCTCTCCTTCTGTTCACATCGTGTCGTTATCTGGATTTAACTGAAACGTCCCTATCAAAAAAAATACACCTCCTTTTAATTCTACAAAGCTGACATATTGCGCTTAATTAAAGAGGATAAATTTTACCCACAAATCTCCTTAAAAATCCCAAGCTGGTATTAAACTTATTCTCCGCTATAACTTGTTCTGTTAGCTTAAGTTTCTTTCCGGTTCTGTAAGAGTTATTACAAAAACATTTCCGAAATAAACTGACTCGTTGAAAAAACTAATTTGGGATAATCGAATTTAATAGAGGGGCTGTGCCTCGACAAGTCTTTGGTAGCTAAAAGAAGAAAGTTACAAATTGTTTTCTCGTCGGTTTAGTTGATAGACAGGTGGTCAAAAAGTTGATTTAATTTCACCAGTGCAACGAAATCTTGGCAAAAAAAAAAGCTATTGATGGACACTAATCCTTTCGACGACTCAACTTTCTACTAATCCACAAATTTAATTCCTTTGTGAAATATGATATACTTTTCAGATAGGAAGCAACTTTTCACCGCCCATTCCTATCTTTCGGGATATGCTGTGTGTTGACAGGTTACAAAGAGACTAAGCGGCCTTCAAATCTGTCTTTAAACTTAAAATTAAGTTTTATTTTAAACTGAAATTTCGTGTGTGACGTGTGTCACTGGATTGGGAAAAACAATTTCTCGTTGACCTAAATTCGGTTGAATTTTAATACTAATGACCTGTACAGATAATTTTCACACGCTATTTGTGAGTACACAGGGGAATATAACTGGTTTCCTCACGTAAAACTTATGGTCCAGGTGCCTCAGAATTTTTCACCGACGCAAATTGTCCTTACTTCTTCTCCGTCACATTTTTAATATGCACAAAAAACAGGTGAACATGTTGAATTCACGTCTAAACACTCGTGAAAATTATGCACCGGTGGAAATCCACCACACCTTAAAGGAAAAGCCAGTTAAAGCCGGATTTTAAAAACAAACCTCACTTCAAAGGAACACCTTTCGAGAAATCAACAATCGACTTTGTGAGAAGTTCTGCTCTGTTCCCAGAGATATTTTCTATCTTCTTTCTGCTACCTAAGCGAAAAAGCCCTCACGGCAGTCAAAGAAACCGACTCCTTTTCGCCCCTCTGTATTTCACATTTGATTGAGAAATAGAAAAGAAAAAAGCCTTTTAAACAAGGGTAGAGAAGTCCAAAATATTTATTTTAAGACTAAGTGTTTGTCGAATTGTGGTTTAAACCGCAAGGGCGTTTTACTTACAAAAGGTTTGCCACGCTGTTCACAAGGCTTGCAAACAACAATTTCACCAGTTTGTAGTCAACAAATGAAAAAAAAAATGGAGATTTTCTTTTCCCCTTTAAGTTCGATTCGGCAGAGATCTGATATATTAAACAAACCTCAGTACACCGACACAATTTCTTTAACTGATAGAAGTTTTACCCTTAAGATAGCGGCTATTTCCTTTCTTTATTAATCCCATTTATTGATTTAAGCTTTCCGCCCAACTAGCCGTCTTCTCACCTGTTGATTACATCGGCATGGCCGCAAATGGCCACAAATGTTTGTACGTCTGGTGCCGTCTTAATTCAATTATTTATTGCGAATTGCGACAGGCCAGTGGGGATCGATGAGGTAGCGACGGGTATTAAAGAATTCTAGACAAAAGAGGAGTATTAAAAAATTCTAGACAAAAAAATGGCTGTTTTTTAATTTCAGTGATCTTGATCAAACAACATAAGGTTTTTGTGTTCATTTTCTAGGTACAGTTACCAAGTCCTACAGCTTAAACTGCATTATGGGATTTTCCGGTCTTCTCCGCCGAAACAGCAGCCGCAGAAGAAGTTTCAAGCGCATCGAGCCACGTGACCGCGCGGCCCAGTCTACCAACACAGGCGCTCAGCACCGGTCAGCGGATTCTGACTCAGCCAACAGAGAAAAGTGCACGTCCAGGGAGATTGGATCCATGTTGAGGAAGATTGGGGATGAGTTAAACAACAGCCGACTGAGTTTGAACTCGCTCATCTAAAGATGGAGCATTTTCAATGCCTATTTACGGCTTGGGTTGTCATGACAACGTACGTTTCGGATGAAAGCAATTGCAAGAAGCCTGTTAAAAATGGAACTGTTCAATTTTGCGAGGCTCTGCTGACCCGTGGTTGTTCAGGATTTATCACAACCACTAAAACAAACTTAAACTGTTGAGTTGTTTGGTTGTTGAAAAGTGGAGTCGGGTTGTTGTGTGAAATATTTCAGTTAAATCGTTTCATTGAAGTTTAAGCATGAAGCCGTGTAAATATCTCAAGCCGTGTAAATTCCTACGTGTACATTTAAAAATCAAGTTGATTGATTGTTCGTTCACCATTCCCCGTTGTCGTTTTTTCGCCCTATTATCGTTTTTAATGTAACAACATTGGACAGCTAGCGTCATTTAACGCTGAAGACACAAGTGAACTGATAAGTTGCTAACGCAGTTGTAAATATTTTATGGCAAATAAACAGTTTAGTACTACACGATTGTAATTTCTTGTAATAACAAAATCACAAGACTACGGGACGGGACGGCTGTGGGACGGGTTCACGGCATCCCCATGTAGGACATACCTCAACCTCGACCCCAGGCTCCCCCTTCTTTCCCAGAGAGCCTGGAAATGAGGTTGGACATACCTAACAGAATGACGTCACACTTCATTTTCTGTGTGCTGATTGGTTAACAAGAACAGTTAGGTCAAACATTGGTGGTAGAGCTTATAACGCTGCCGGCCAAACGCTGCCCAAATCCCTGCACATGACGGCAAAAAGAACCAGAAAGATAACATACGGTCAAAATACTCAGCACATTCGAATGATTTACATCGTCGTAAAGAGTTGACATCCTTCGTTTCAAACTTCTAGATTTAATCTAAAGTAAGATTGCTATTATCCAACCCTAGGTTCTGATTGCATGAGTTATTTTGTCATTCACTTTGAAACACCCGTCAAAATAAACCAATCAACATTTGATATTTCGAATGAGTATTTACAAGAGACTATGGTGTTTCTAAGCATATTTAATAGAGAAGACTCCATTCCCCTCCATTAACTGTATTCTAAGGAAAGGAATTCATGAGGCAAGGAAATGATCGCCGACTCAACTGTAAAACTCGCATTAATCAAAAAATTATGTGATGGTGTATTGCCCTGTATTGTAGTTAGTTAACATCGGCTCACTGCCAAATCTCCAAAGTACGAGGAGGAAAGAAGGTGAATATATAAAGCTACTTTAATGACTTGTTTGGGTTTCAAACGGGTGTCTTTGTTGTCTGCAGGCCTTGTGAAACACGTGTCAATCATCTGTGCACGTGAATGGAATATGGCTGGGCGGCAAAAAAAAATCCCTTTCTCATTGCAATTTAAGCTTATAGCTTAAAGCATTTTTTCCCGAGTCTCCACTTTGACTTCGAGACATATCAACTTCGCAAAGTATGTGTCAACAGTGTCTTTGTCAAAAAGCGACAGCTACGCAGAGTTTGATGCAAGAGATATCCTTTAAGAAGATGAATTGTGGCAAAATCTACGAGATCTAAAGCAAAACAGATTTTCGGTTCCGCCACAATGATGTAAATTAAAATTAAGCTGAGCCCTTCGGTTAATTAAGTTTGTTACCTTACAATTTGATCTTGTCCTTTTTCACTACAGTCAGCGAGCCTCAGAACTTGATCGATTCTGTCGATGATTTGATGATGGTCAATGACGGCAGCCGCGAAAGCAAGAGAACTCTCGATTCCGCCGAATGTCATCCGTACAATTTTCCGCAAGGCTATTCTTTCAGACCTTGCCGCAAACCTATTTCGTTTGCTACAATTTTCCACAATGCATACGACTGATGTGTAGCCAGTAAACTCTGCCTCGCTCGCTTTGCTAACATGTTCCTTGGAACAATGCCCGACAAATTTTCCCGCCTTTTCACACTATCAACTCGTTTAGATCACACTGAAGTGTCCACATAAAGTAGTCTCCAAGTCGTCACGCAATGCTCCATCCGCTGTTACGTGACGACTCCAACAATCCAGTCGATTAAAGAATTAAATACACAATTCTCTCTCACTCTTGTCGGATACGAAGTGATTAAAACAAACGAGGGGTGTGGCACCAAGCATGTTACATCACATTGTCTCTAAACAGAGAGCCGCTAGCCGGGGACAGGACAGAAGTACACTCAGACATTTTTTTAGTAGGGGTGTGTGGTGCGCTTCTAGAAACCAGCTTAATTATGTGATCTTCACTAACCTATTTGAGACTCAAACCAAACTCCAAAAACCTATTCTACCCCATAGCTGCCTTGTTCACCTTGACTTTTTGAGAATGCTATTTCTCAGGAGATGAATGACTACAATGATAAAATTACTTTAGTTTCTTCAATCTAACCCTACCAGGGTACACAAACCATACTCTGTTTCCGACCAAAATGTGGTCGCAATCTGTAAGGAAAATTTACTTCCACCCATTCATGTAATATGTCACAAATTGTTACAGACCATACTTGCTGTTTCAACAAAGGAATTCGTTAGACGGAGGCAAGATACCGAAATGTTAGCATGTTTCCTGCAATGACAGTATTGAAAATGTATTTTTCCTTTACATTGTGCAAATGTTAGAGAAGTAGTAGAAAATATCCATACCCCCACTGATGGCCCTAATGTAGCCCCTGCCTATACCCAGTAAATTCCAGTTTACCGTGTAGCTTCATACTTTTGACAACCCTCACCCCTCACCCTTACGAATTTACAATAACGTAAATCCTCGAATTAGCGCCCCCCTCAAATAGGTGCCCCCTTCGAATATATAAGCGCCCCTCCTATCGGCCAAAATTTAAAATAAGCGCCCTCCCCCCATTTTGTGGGTGAGTACTGACACAACAAAGATGTTTGTGAACACATTGAGTGGACACGTTGAACACGTTAAGTCCTAATGGTACCACAATTTAAACTTAAGGATCAGCTTTTTATGTCGTTGATAAGCTTATGTTGTTGTTTTTTACGCGCAGATGATGTACATGTATTAAGAAAAATGATCATGTCAGGCCACCATTTGGGAAAAATTAAATAAGCCCCCCCCCCCCCCCCCCCCCCCCCCCCCCCCCCCCCCCCCACCCCCCCCCCCCCCCCCCCCT
>Ga0126338_10001381_pt1 | contig 15632 bp, 8 predicted proteins | sample OrbCmetagenome_2_FD_92529 | JGI IMG/M metagenome (GOLD analysis project Ga0126338, IMG submission 92529) | Coral microbial communities from Petempiche,Puerto Morelos, Mexico - Orbicella C C metagenome | ecosystem: Host-associated > Invertebrates > Cnidaria > Coral | place: Petempiche,Puerto...
GTCTGTTGTTTTGGGACTGTTGAAAATGTCGTTTTAGGTACCGAAAAAAGGTCAGCTATCATTTTCGGAAAGGCGATAAGACCTAAGGTTTTCGGGAAATGGACAGAAAAGCCCTAATAAATTTGAGAATACTCAAGTTCCCCTAGAATATCCGAACAGATAAAAATTTTTTAGTGCAACCTAAAATTAAGCTACTGAGCTTTAAAAGTACTCCAGATAGCCTAAAACAGCGTCTAACAGCATTCGAGAGAAAACGGTCATTGGGTGCCCCTGAATATGTTTCCACATATTTTTTAGCCACATCTAAAGGGTGTGGCGTAGTACAGTTTCAAATTGTTAGAACCAATATTTTTAATTTCGAGGATACAGATGATGTTGTCAGACGGAATACATGTACATCTATATCAGAGGACTGACTGACGCATCCTCAATAAACTATTCGAATTTCATATTGAATGTATGTTAGTGTAGTCAGAATGACTCCTTTCCAGACCATGATTTAGTAATGGCAATATTGGAAAAAAACTGAAGAGTGTGCAGAGCCATGTAAACAAAGAAGTGGGATAAATAACCCAAGATTACTTCGCAAACTTTGTGCAGCAGACAAAGCTTCCCAGGAGAGGCTGATATAAATAGCAGCAAAATACTCTATTATATACATTCCAGCTAATTGTCACTAAACACAAGGGAAGGAATGCAGGAATACAGAATATATATTTATGCCAAGACTAAGGTAAAAGCACACATGAGATCTACATTACCTCGTTTGAACCTTCTGAATAGCTGACAGTCGGAGCAAGACATCTGTTCGCCATGTTTGATTACTGTACGCGAATTGGATTATGGGTAGTTTGAAAGACCCAGGAGAGACTGGAGTCTAGAATACTGCACCGACAGAAAAACACCTCTGAAATCCTTCAACCGTGGTATATTTCTAGACTTTTTTACGAACCTGAGGGGAAAGTCACGTGATTTCGTTGAGAAACCCAATGGGAAGGGAATATCAAAGAGGTTTTAAAACTGATATTTTCTCCAGCTCCTCTCTCGGTCTTATTTGTTCGAAAACGAGGCAAAATATTTTCTTCCTCTGTGATTCGTTCCTGTGGCAACACCTCTTCAAAACGCCCTAAAACAATGACACTGGGAGCTCGGAACTGCGTATTGCTAGTAGTGCTCTCTAGTACTCCAAGTTTAATCGCAGCTACCGAGATCATGTAATAATATGATCAGCGTTTTCGAAAGTTTCTTTCACAGACTTTAAGTTTAGTATTCTCATCTCCACTTTGCAGAGCTCCGCTGTTTTCGAGAAAACAAAGATGCATTGGTTTTCAAACGTATAATTGTCAAAATGGCCTAAAGTACCCGACAAAATGGACGATGTTCGATACGCAGATTTCAACTAGCCGTATCATTCACGTCCTCTTCATAGCGGATGAAAGGAGAGGAGTGGAGAGGAGAGAGTAAGTGGGTTCCACGAGGTTGCCTATTTACCGAGTTAGGATTTCGAGTTGGATTTCGAGTTGGATTTTCGAGTTGGATTTTCGAGTTGGATTTTTGAGTTAAGATTTTCGAGTTGGATTTTTGAGTTAGGATTTTTTGGCGGGATTTTCAATAAATTTTCAGTGGTTTGATGATTTAAATGGTTGACAGGCCAAACACGACTCCTATTGGTCAAGGTAGAACTAGCCAATGGCGTAATGTACTTTTCGATCTTTATTTGTTTGAAGCTCAACCTCGTTATTGTGTGCTTCTTTGACGGCATTTTTCTAGATTTCTAGGCACTTGATGGCTAATCAGTGACATCAGTGTTAAATAGGGTTGACAAGCCTACACGATTCCTACGGTTCGTGACATTTGTACATTTGCCGTTCTCTGTTCGGTCAGTCGACCTTTTGTTACTTCACTTGTGTTTATGAAGGGCACTTCGTGTCGTGTTATAAGGAGGAATTTTAGGTAGAGTTGAACCGTAAGACCATGCTATAGCAAAATCTCTAGAGGTCATAGGTTTTCATCTGCATGTCGCTTCGTCGAGTTTGACACCCCTGTAATTTGCCATGTGTTGATGCCTTTTTTAGGGTCATTTACACTGCAAGATATGTTTTGAAGTCTCCAAGTGTTTGCTTTCGAGGGACAAAATATGAAATTTACCGTGAAAATTTTGCTTACTTGCATTCTATATTGTGACACCGGGCCGGCTGTGATTAGAACTGTTTGGAAGTATCGTGAGTAGATTCTTATCAGACTTATCACGGATATTATATTATTTGTCCTTGCTCGTTTTTTTCTGAGACGCCGTAGCTTTGCTTCGAGAAAGCTATACGTTTCTCCAGAAACATTCTTTTGTTTCTTTCAGCTATCTGATCGAGCTTATGTTTCTCGAGCTCGATGTATAGGTTTCTTCGGTCGTTCTGGCACCACGTGATTCAAATGTAGCTGTTTGCGCACAATAAAAAGGCAAAACACTAACCCCACCCCTACAGGAATTATTTTGTTGGCTGCACTGGAAATCTACGAGACGCTTTACGGACAAACTAGCCGATTCGTTGCAGCTGGGTTACTAGTAACTATCTCGAAAAGACCGACGCTACATCCTAACTCGAAAATCCAACTCGAAATCCTAACTCGAAAATCCAACTCGAAATCCTAACTCGAAAATCCAACTCGAAATCGAACTCGAAATCCTAACTCGGAAGTTAGTTTGTCTCTGGTTCCACACCAGATGTACCAGTTGAACCAAGAGACTACACTGCAAACTTCGGATTGAATTCCATTAGATAAGATGCCCCAAAGATTTGAAACAGTTTACCAGACAAAATACCGTAGGCAACAAACATAAGAACTTTGTAAAAACAAATTAGAAACAGGGCTTTTGTTAAATAACCAACTTTAGCTAGTACATTGAATATATATAAATAATTCAACCAGAATTTTTTTCCATTTCAATTGAATTTCATTTTACATTTTGAACTGTTCAGTTGATGTGTATTCATGTTTCTTTATTTGAAATAATCTTTCGCTTCTTAGTTTACACGGAAAATTACCTTTCTGAAACGCTGTAACCGTAGAAAATTCATATGCATATATCCTTCCCTAGTGTCATGTCCTGTCATGATCTACGTTGGTTCCCCGAGAAAAGAGTGCCTTCGGGGGAGGAGCACCAGCTCCTTTCGCGAACAACGGCTGGCAATCGAACCTTCTCATGACCATATTTCACGGAAAACGAAATCGTCATGTTGTGTTTTGCCCATTTTAAGGACTTAAGTGATTATTGAGCAGATCACGCCTAATAAGGGAAACAAACACAAATCCGGGGTCATTTCGCAATTTACCCACAACCCTTTACCACCTCCACCCGAGTAATCTACGACGGTTCCCTTCCCAGTCACTCGATAAGGCGCGAAATTTCATAGCATGCACCAATATTGACATATGACTAATTCCTTAACCTTTAGGCGTAATTTGCGCTCGCTCACGAGAGAAAGCGAGCACTTAAGTTTTAGTCTCTATCACTTCCAGTTCCATTCCTGAAATATTGTTCAGACAACATACAGTTCTTTTGAGAGAAGTAAGACTTTTTTAATAGCAACTTGCAAAGGCACCAGGTGCACTGCAGCTAGCTCTCAATTTATCACCTCGTCTAGGAGGCACTTTGATATTGTACGGACAAAATTTACACTTAGCTACCAACTATCTTTTATTTATAGTACATTCGTTTCTTGAATAAGAGCGTTAAATATTTGGTTTATGTTCTGGGCAATATATTACAACGTTTCGATGGCAGGCTTTGTGAGAGAACACGAGCCAGTCCTGTTCTGCGTCAAAACCAAGAGCCAAGTCGAACCAAGTTACTCTATGTGTTTTGGACTATAAACTTACTGAAATTACAAGACTAGCAATTCAAATGTTAATGGTCAGTTTAGAACTTGCCATGATTTACAAGTTAACAGCCTGTTTAACCTCCCACCCCTATCTCCAGCCCTATAGGCGAACCGCCATCTCACGATCGAAAGATAAAAGTCGCTTTGAATTCTAAATTCAAACGTTTTTAAGCTTTTTTTCTTGGCCGCCGTCAAAATAAGAATTGTTTAAAACCAACATTTCAGAACTTCTCCCATGTTCACAGCCACTAAGTGGGTGATTTTTTCGTTAGGTTACAACGTAAACAGCAGCGGTTCCTTCTCAGTTGTCCTGGTGATGTTCGGTTTTGGTCTGGAGGACTGTAAACTGACTGACTGACGTAACTGTTGCGCGCGGGATGCTGTGATAAATGCTGATGGCATGGATATTTAAATTCTTTATAATCTACAAAAAAGGAATGACAATTAGGCAATGAAAAAGTTCAGTATCTAAGAGCTATAACGTGGTCGGCAATTCTGTATAGATTAACTAACGATTTCGAAACATGCAAACGTGTATGCGTGTCCCGTATACAGAACACGGATGAATACAGAAATATCCACTAAGTCAAGAGGAAAACAAACCACCAGCTTGTCCTTTTCCTAAAAATACCACCGAAATTCTTACAACGTTTTATCATACATTTTCTAAAACAAATCTATTATTTAGTTATGAAGTTTGTCCTTAGATGCACACGAGTTAAAGCCAGTGACCATCTTACTAAGATTTGTCTGCATGCGAGCAAAGTGGCCCATCAGGCCAGAGGTTATCCCGGTTTAGCATGAAGTGACTGGGAGTATATCTACTCCCCTCTGGATGGGATGCTGGTTACCCCCAGGAATTAAGTTAGCCGGTACCGATTTATACACCTGGGTGGAGAGAAGCACTGTGAGAGTAAAGTGTCTTGCCCAAGAACACAACGCAATACCCCCGAACACGGACCGCTCGATCCGGAGACGAGCGCACTAACCATGAGGCCACCACGACTCCCGCGGAGAAAAGCGAGCAATTTTAGTTTCTCGCTCAAGTTTGCTTACCTAGGATCCCTTCCAAGGATCAAAAGCTAGCAGAGCTCGGCGTTCTTGGACTTGCAGAGAACAGTGGCGTACCGTACTTTTTCTGTCTCGCGCGCGAGTTTTGAAACCACACTTGCGTGACTCTCTTGCTAAGACCGGTTAGCTGGGCGATTCGTTCCAGGTCCTGCCCGTCGGGATTGGAGTCGATGTTGAAGTTAGCCTGTAGGATTTGAAGTTGTTCCTCGGTGAATGTGGTGCGCACTCGTTTGGTTTTATGGCACTTCAGAATTCCTCCGCTTGAGGGCGAGTCTTCGCTATCAGCATCTAATCAAAGAACAAAGACCAATATAAGACTTTCAACTTCACAGCCAAATTGTATAAGTAAGCCAAGATCCGGCCCGTTTTCCTCCTGGGGTAGAACGCGAGTCTTTTTATGTCCAAGCTAGCAAGATTAACAAGTCGACCTTTCGCTCAATCCAACTGACCCCGGCACAGCCGGGAGACGCATTTCTCGCCGGCAGCTTAAGTCGAGGATTTCGCTCCAGTCGCAAGACCATAGTCAGCGCAAATTGCAGTCAACGCCACCTGATGAAACTCTCAATAAACAAAACTAGCTGCGATTTCCAATCACAGTGGATGTAGTTTTGTTTTTGTGGTTTAATGTTTACTGTTGGAAAACACTACCCGTCCTTTGAACAACAGTCGAACTGAAGGAACGACAATCTCGGCATAATCACAGTTATGGAACACTGCATTTTAAAAGCACCCATCGCAACTAAGGGTGAAGAGTTTATCTTGATTAGGCAGAAGAATGCATTAACCAAGGGCACAAGCCCTTAATATCAGTGCAATAAACTCTCAAGATGACGGGGCCATATATAAATAGTGCTTGGGGCCATGACCATGCACATAGAGGGATTGACTACAGTTTGTGGTGACAATATACCGTCAACTTTTGAAGTTTATTTTGTTTAGACTGTAAGATTTCTCCAATCATAGCAAAAGAAGACATTTTACTGCTTTCCAAAGTGGGAGTAAAGCTGAAACTGAACATACGTGCAGGTCAATCACCTTGTATCATGTCCTCAATCCCTCCATCACTTTGAGTGCAGAACGAAAGGGTCACTGAAGAGGACAAAGAAAGATTCGAGAGTAAGCTACTGCGCAGCACCACTAGAGTGGTTTTCACTTGGGCGTTGTAAAACCAAAACCAAAGCAATCACTCTGGCCAATCACAAATTACACAGTTAACCCAATGAAGCAATCAAAACGCAAAGCAAATGACATTTCCGCTTCAGACGGATAGAACGTGTTGGTCGATCTAAATTCAGTCAGACGAACTCGGTTGAGTCAAACGTCGAACTTATCACGAACTTAATTCGCTCAATTTAGTTCGTCTCATGTGAAGTTCGACGTTTGACCTGGGCCTTCAGCTAGCGTGGAAATCCCGGCAGAACCAAAGTAAATGCGAAAGATCAATAGAGCGCTTTGTTATTTGAGGTTACATAACTGCTGTTAAATATAAAAATGTTATGGGTTATAAGTTAAAAATAAACACCAGTTATGTTAAGCGGATCGTAAACTTCATAAAACTGTTAATTTTGAGGCTACATATATTTTATGACAGTTGTTGAATACTGTTTAGAAAATTTAGGGAATACGTTTTGGCATAAAAAGTAATTAGGAAATAAGCCTTGCTCTGTAATACCTTCATAATTATTAAACCCGAGTTATTAGCGGACATTCGGATATTATTTTAATGTCTTAAACCAGACTTCACAGTTCAAAACGCATACTTGCGCACGCTGATTTTGAAACAATTTTAACACTGGAACGATCAAAACCCTTGATTGTACGATTTTTCGCGAAATTTCTAGTTTCGTGCGTGTTTTTGCGCTACGTTAACATGCGTTATGCGTCTTGCCTTCCTGTTCTTTCACGGTTTTGACGTACACAGATCCTACCCGCCAGCTGCCTTGTGCAAGCTTTGTGTGCCGTTAAAGAGGCCGCAAGTTCCATTAATTATAAATGTACGTTAATTACCGAAACTGAGAATCGGCACAATAAGACTTCAATTTCACACCTCCGAAAAGGTCTTCTTCATACCGTTCTTCTAAAATACGCTTTTGTAATGTAAAGACCAACCTGCCGCCAACTCCAAATACGCGTAGTTTCGATTGTCAATAAGCTTTGTTAATCGCAAAAGCTAAAATCGCTTTTTTTAAAAAAAAATAAAAATAGAAATAAAAATAAAAAATAAATTTACGCAAGGGTACAGTATTTATTCTCGGGCTAACAATTTGAACCGACTGTTAACATAGAATAAACGAACACACTTACATAAATGAGTAAAAAAATGGCGGTCCTCTCCAGACAGAATCATAAACTTCAGACCAGTTAAAAACGACTAATTGCGCAGACGATTGAAAGAACCTGTTTGGAAGCAATACCCTTTTATACAGTGACAGAAACGCGAATGCGCCTTTTGATCAAGCAAACTTTTCAAGACGCCTCCCGATTATCTGTTTTGTAAAATGGCAAAACTTTGACGAGGTGTAGGGTAGGTCAAGGTGTACACCACAAAAGTGCCGGAATTGTTCACAAATTGAGCTTTATTAAGCTTCAAGTAGAACTGAGGGCACGCGTTTTGATTTAAGCGAAATGATTATCAGTGTAAACCGACTTTTATAGTATTTATTTATTTATTTTTTCACAAAAACCCAGTCTTTCTTTACATACTTAAAAGAAGTAACTATGTTCTTTTTTATGTTCTTTTTTGTTTAAGCAAAATTTGACGGAGTAAGCAGAATGAAAAAAGTATCGTACAACTCAATGGTACAGTGATCCTGTTGTGGTCTTTTTTTCTTCGAAAAGGAGCCGATAATAGTAGACATACATTGAGTACAAAGCACAAAACAAACTCACCTTCTTGCGAAGAGTTGTCGGATGGGAAGACTTCCAGACTCTCCATGTAGTGTAATTTACAGAGAACGTGTCCTTCCTTGAGCGCGAACTCCTCGCCGGTGGAAAGTTGCCGTTTGCACGCGTCGCACGCGAAACACGCGAGGTGGTACACGCTGCTTCGCGCGCGCCTCACCCAATCGTTGGCGTGGATACTTCGTCCGCATCGAGCACATTTCGTGCCGAACTGTCTGTAGTTGAAATAATAACAAAGATCAATGTAATCCTCGATAAGGCCGCGTGTTCGTACAAAGAGGGGGGAGATAAGGGTGGGATAAAGCTATGTTATGGCGCGTAAAACATGTTGTTTCTGCACTGTTGTATAGCAAAGAAGGTTTACTATTCTGATTGTACTGGAGTTGACATATGAATGGTGTCTGTTGGCGGTCAGACAATGGACAACAGTCTTAGTTAGCTTACTTTTCAACGAAGCGTGTATCATGCAGAGACGGTTCTGGAGAGAGGGATTCTCGGCAATTCGAACATAAGTGGCCGAGTAAATACAAGAGAAAGCAATAACAACAAGAACGAAAACACAAGCGGTGGAAACTACACACAAACTTGAGGTATATCACTAGAATATTAATTGCAGTTATTAAAGAAAGTCATAACGAGGCCGAATGGAACTCGTTCTTTTCCTTCACATTCATCACTAGGGGATTCAGCTGCCCACGAAAACTATTTCGATTAGTTTCAGTGAACTTTTTTCATTTCCAGACCACGATTTTCTTCGTAAGATGCACTGAAACCTCCAGAATTACGAACAACACCATGGATATCTTTTCCTTCAATTTCTGAATACAGCTTAACCACGGGGTTCGCTTTCAACCGTGCCTTTGATGTCTGAAGCGCAATCTCTTTATCGTAATAGGTGTTTTGTTTTGTTCTACTTTTATCATTACTTTTTCTTAATATTCACGGCTGAAATTATTAACTTTAAAACTACTAGGCAACAGGTAAAAGAAATTATCGCTTCTGGCAACACACCCGACCAACCGAGTTTTGGGTAAATGTTTCCAAACGGAACCAAAACCATATGTACCAAATGGCACCAAGGTGATCGCATGTCTACAAAAAAGAGTTCTTAAACTGTTTCTTGTGTGCTGGACAAAAATATAGATAGAACACTCTCTCAATTTTCAATACTCCGAAGGGATCTCTTCATTTCCATCTGGCACAAAAACTTCCAAGAAATGCGATCTTCGGATATCTTGTGTTTTCGCTGCAATGATTAAGTCGTACCACTTTCAAACACAAATAAGGTCACTGGTAGAAGGTGCGAAAAATAATTTGCAAGTTTGCATTTTAAACGCAGTTCGCTATGTTTACATTCACACGTACTAGGCAGGTGGTTTTTTTTTTTTTCTTTAGCTCTAACTATCGTCACAGGGCCAGGAAATTCAAAGAACGCAATTTTATACAATCTGCCGAGTACCTACCAGTTTAGGCTTGCGACGAAGGGAAAAAACTATATAAATATATACATTTGCATGCGCGTATTATAAAACGCACGCAAAATCCGCGAAAACTCCGATTTTTAATATTGCTCGTGAAACCGATAAAACGGATCAAACACATTACTCATGCAAGCACTTTGTCTTTTGGGCAGTCGCTCCGACGACAATAAAGCGACGGCTTTTGAGCCACAAAAAGTAAGAATCCCTTAATTCTGCGCACTCCTAGGGCTTCCGTTTTATCACCGCCAAAGTTTCCCAAAGAAAAAGCTAAGGAGAGCGCGTTTCGAATGCTATTTGTAGCAGTCAAAACTGCTATTGTTAGAGATGTCGTGCTTGGGGATTACGGAATAATCTGGTAGTTACATAAAAGACCACAGTTGTGGTATAGTTAATGCAATGTCCCGCGGAGTTTTATTTAACTTAGCACTAAAAAACCAGGAGAGTACATTGGGATCGCATTTCATTGTTTAACGGTTCAACAGGCTCTTGGCGAAAGCGTCTAAAAATTAAACACCAGAATGCAAATAAAACGTTCCAATTCAATAAAAGTATACGGAGGGTTTTCTAATCGAAACTAATCTTTAAAATTCGCCTCATACTGTTATATCACGAACCGACGCCAGCGTTTCTCTGTTCTGATGGTGAACAGGAAATTCGGTTAGGTCAGGAAAACTACGAAATTTGCACATTAATGGTGCGCGAAACACTAGAGTACAAATTAGGATAGCAAAAGTAATTCTCACTCCCTTCCTAATGGAAACAGAAACTTAACAAAAACCTAAAGAAACCTGCAAATGTCTCAAAACACGATGAACGTAAATTAACGTTCACCCTGAGGCAAATTGTGACCAGAGAAAGTAATTAGAATAAAAGACCAACAAATATCATTTTTTTACCAACCGCTTTATACCTTGGCTGGTTTAAACACCACTGCGATAAACACGAATTATAAAATACCCCAAGCTTAACCCATCGCTACTTCAAATTAAATCTCCGCGATTGTTTATTTGTTTTTTTCCATTCTTTTTTTCATGGTTGTCGCGTGGAAGCGATCGGTAAACATGTTGTTCACGACTGTAAGAGGCTCGCAGTAAGTGAAATTCAAAGACTAAACACAAACTCTTGCAAAGGTACCACAATCAATGAACACGCAAATAAACAAACCTCGCGTAGTCGGTTTTGCAGTAAATTTTGTCTTCTTTGGTATAACACGTTGCTTCCTTGCCGAGTTCCAGTCCACATATACAGCATTTCAGACAACCCGTGTGCCAAGCTTTGCCGCTGACTTTAACCAGGTATCTATCCATAATTCTGCCTTTGCAACCTGCGCATTTCTCACCGTGTACCTGGAAACACGAAAAACACACGTTAACGTCAATCGAATCAACCATCCCTCCGTTGTAGCGAGCTAGTTCTTCCTAATCAGTGTAAACGTGTCCTCGAAATCTGCCCTCAGGGCTTTCGACTGAAAAAAAAAAAAATAAAATAAAAATATATTTATTTGGGGACGGAGAGAGCTTTTAACTTCCTCAGGAACTCCAAAGTTGCCCAGGGGATTCTTGAAATCGACATCCCACTGTGTTCGTTTCAGCCCATCATGCAAACAAGACGCAACTTTTGTCCAGGAAGGTAAACAAATAATTCCCCACACAACAGCTTCTCGAGCACACATGAAACTCGCAATCAACCATGTTACAGTAATAAATACTAGCGCAAACATCCGAAGCGTTGACTCACCGAAGACTGCTCGCCAACTTCGCGAGTAAAATTCGCCGCAGACTTCTCCTCGCAAGCAGTGGTCATCTGGCGAGAGGTTGACAAGGTTAGGACGAAGACAGTGCGGCAAGGGCTGTTTAAAGTATTTAGAGCGACTTTGGGCCTGACCAAAAACCACCCGCTATATACTCAAAGTTGTTCGAACTCTCGCAGGTTACAAATAGGCCAATATAACATGACATGATAATTAGGGTGCTCTGTGGCATGATTGGACGAACTACCTAGGTGGGCGGGGCACAAGTCCTCAGGGAAATCGATATAACACACAAAATGTTGCTTCCCTTTGTGTTGCATTCATCAATGAAAGTTGTTTTGAAATGGACAAATATTGCTAAAGTGATGCTCGCTTTAAATTCAGGGCCTCAGCTTGTCTGTCCCAAACTAGGACAGGCTACGCAAGGAACCCCAGTTTAACTTTTATTTCGATGTAAATGCGGTCAACACTAAATAATCCCTTCTTAAGCGTGCAATTTTAGACATCTTTTAAGACACTCCGTGCTTTGTTTACAAAATTCACATACGAGCTATCCGCATGAGTGGCAGACCGCGTTAAAAGTGTTTAAGTCGAGCACAATACTCCAACACCCATTTTGGCGTTCACTTTTTACCGCTCAAAACGCGGTAAAGTTAAAAACAACGCCGGATGTCTGTTTAGAGCCACACACACCATAATCAAATGACAAAACGAGAAATAAATTCACAGTGCTGAAGGTTACCTACAATGACAGGTTATTTCTTTTATAAACGCCGTCAATATTTCAAATGGAACTACAGCTGTATGGTGTAAACCACGAATCCTAAAAGCACCTTATTTTGGACAAAACAAAATTTTGGTCAACCAGAGTTAAAAGCCACGCACGAATTTTCGCGCTTCTTCTTTCAACTAGAGCTTCTTGAAGCTGGCCTCCTGAAACACAGGCTGCCATTTAAGGTTTAAAGTTAACGGCAATTTAACTTATACAGCGGTTTTAAAAAGCGAAACACCTCTACCACGCAGTTGGTTTTTGACGAACGATTCGTAAACGGATTAGCCGATTCACTTCGAAATGCGAGGGACAAGTACAAACGGTAGGCTGTCGATTGAACTATAGACTGGTGATATCACAAATCAGTTCTTAAACTGAACCAAAGAAAATATCGAAGAACGATATGCAATATGACAACTTCAAGGACACATTATTCCAAGCATTTAACGTCAGACAAACATTTCGAGTGAGTATGTGCTTCCTCGCAAGACTGCAGCCTTTTTCACCATTGTAATACTGACAGGAAAGGTGAAATAAAAGATTGAAAAAAATTTTTTCGAGACCGGATGGCTCAATTTTAATTATACCCTTATTGCTGACAGTTCGCTCTAACGCAACAATTAAGTAGATTTACTTAACTTTTGTTTTGCAAAAGAAGCGATTTCTGGCATTTTGTAACACCAGAGAGGCATGAAAAATCATTTTAAAAATTTGCATTCAAAGTTATTCTTTATAAACGTTAATAACAAAAGCAACGAATTTCTGGAATATTTTTCTCTTAAATATAACGCGTGGGCTGAGTAACGTGTTCTGAAACAAAAAAAAATGCCAGTGTAACGGCACCGTACTGCCCAAAATAAAACTACGATTATACATAAACCAAAAAGTTAACAACTTAAGATAGCGGACTTGATTAACGTTAAGTCTAGACACATTTAAGTTGGAAGCATTGCTTAATAATCAACTAGAACTATGGTTTTAATGCTTTACGCTTTGGGTTAAGGAAGCGCAGGTTTTTAGAAACATGATCTATAAAAGCGATGGTGTTCGTTTCAAGACATCTTCCCATTTTTGCGAGATCACAAGAAAATTTCAGGGTGAGCAGGTGTCAATTGGGTCTTAATTTGTTTCGCCACCGGATATAACGGTATTTAAAGCGCGGTTTTATTTTTGGGGGCAATTGTTTCTACTGAAAAGGCTTCTGGTAATGAATAATTGATAAGACCTGGATTGAATCCGTGTTGTGAGACAATAAAAGAAGTAGGAAGCAAGAACTGGCTAGTGGAAGCGAGTGGAGCAAATAAAGTCATGGCAGAGAAAAACAGCAACACCAGAAGAGAGCATTAGACAATCTAAAAAACAGATGATTTAAAAACGTCGACCAAATCAAAGATCAGAAGTAATTCTAAGAACCAAAACAAAATTGAAAATATTGGCAATACCAAGACAGCTTCAGTTAACATGTAACAGTGATAAAAGAAACGCTTCTTGTACTTTTGGTGATTTGAATCGCAAGAAAAATTTAAGAGATTCAAACACGATAATTTTAACAATAAAGATATTCTTTACTTAAAACAGCCAATGCTTTAGCGAGTAAAACAGTTCAAATAACAACCTTTGAGTACTCTGAAAATAAAAGAAACAAATCGAGATAGATTTCAATGCTTCAAAATTTATGACAGAAGTTAAGGCCACAGGGCTAAGCAAATGCTAGCGAACGGGGTAAACTTTTACAGAAAAATCGATGGACAATTGTAAAAGCTCAAAATAAAGCAGGATCAAACATGATTTCACAGAAAGATTTGTAACAAAAAAAAAAAAAAGATTAAAAAAACAGTCAGACATGACGAGCAGATGTTAAACTGAAACTAGAAAAGATTTAGCATTCTTATTCCAAACTAAATAGGTGAGTTTTAATTTCATCAAAATCAATTCCCACTGATTAGACGTTAATTCGAACCGAAGCATCATTGAGCCGTTTAAAATGGAACTACAGATTTCGACCCAAATTGTTACGTAAGTTCAGTTTAAGTATAAAACAAATAAACACTTGACAAGTAATCTGAGAATTAATCGTGTCGAAGAGCTTTTTTTTTTCCTTGCAACGTTCAGCAATCTAAAAATTTACAAAAATGGCAAATGATGTTATTTCAAAGCTATTCAGGATAATTTCACGCTCTGCACGTGCCAGTTAAAAAAAGCATGCAGGTGTACCTAAAACCCGAGTAGAATATCGACGAGGTTTTAACTTGTGTTTGTGTTATGCCATAGATATATTCTATAGACGACCAATTATAAATTGCTCTCAATCAATGCAATCAAATTATAAAACGCATGATGACTGAAGTAATCCACGCACCGGTGGAACAACAAATGAAGCTGTAAAAAGTCAGAGGTAACAATAATAATATCAAAGCAAAACGAAGTAAATTGAAGCGATCATTCCTTACATGAACCAACGCAGTTGTCAAAACACGAATTTTCCTTTCGGTTTCAAAGATTAAACAAGCAGAAAAAGGCTGTATGAAGCGTATTACTTCTAAAGCAACCAAGGGCTTAACTATAGAGAACTTATATTAGTTACATTTACCACTATTGTGCTGCAAGGACAAATGCATACTACACGAAACAAATACCTGAGTGAGAACAAGCGACGCGTGCCAGAGAAAACCGAACAGCGCCTACAATACTTAGAATTCTCTCGTCAAAGAAAGGCTTCCCTCAATAAACTGTACAATAAGTTAATAACTTGCTATGTTAAGTCAATTTGACCCCTGTCTGTAAAAGCTGCAACGACTTCTGGTGCAGAAGAACTTTGTAAACACCAACAACGAAGTGTCTAACATATCAAAACACTCGTGAGATAAAGACGGGATTTTTTTACAATTTTGGTCTCGTTTGCCGAGTATACTGTGCATAACAACGACCTGTTCGTATTTAAACCAAAATATTCGACTTAATTTTAAGTTATGTGCTTTAAAACTGATACTAGCAGCGCGAAAAAATCGAACGTTCCCAGGGAAACTCCGCCATTACAAGACGATCAAAGTTTCAAACCAAACTTTGCCTGGCCGAGAATAACACTTTTGCGCGCAAAGGTCTACTCAAACAGGCATAACGTTAAAGAAAATAAGGTTACCTGGAAACATTTCATCCTTTTACACTCCTCTTTGACACAGAGTATAGACATATTTCAAGGCAAACTCTCCCGCTGATTCAAACGCACGCAGTGACTCGATCTTGTAATGCGGACAGACCAACGCCTGCAAACTACAAGGTGACAATCTTAGGCCGAGGCGCGGGCGCATTACCTTAAGCGGGCGGCAAAATAAACTCAAAGATTGGCGCTATGACCAGAACCGAACAAAGGCGGTACCAACAAGAAAAACAGCGAAAAAGAGAAAATAACGCGTCGGTACAAAGACGACCCGCTGCTGCGCCATACACCTGGGAAACTACCGCGATTTATAAAATTCCTAAAACACAACTTTTTTTTCCTCTGGCTATAGTTAAATCATGAGTTAAGTCCCTTAATTTACTGATTGCTTTGTCACTGCTTTGCCATTACTGCGCAATAAACTTTTAAGAGCGAAGAAACAATTTTTTTTTTTACATGTGGCGGCATTCATAACGGAAAGACCGAACGAAAACACGGATAGCAACGCCGCGGCGAATGTAATTATGCGACTTTTTTCCCGTTAACAAAAATAAATTGTAAGCTGTAAGGTTTCTAAGTACTTCCATCGAAGAAAATATACAGACAAACAAACAAACAAACA
>Ga0126338_10001382_pt1 | contig 15631 bp, 7 predicted proteins | sample OrbCmetagenome_2_FD_92529 | JGI IMG/M metagenome (GOLD analysis project Ga0126338, IMG submission 92529) | Coral microbial communities from Petempiche,Puerto Morelos, Mexico - Orbicella C C metagenome | ecosystem: Host-associated > Invertebrates > Cnidaria > Coral | place: Petempiche,Puerto...
CAACCTTCACACCATTACCCTTTGCAAGAAAGGAGGCAGAAATGATTGGCCGACTGCTGAGCGTTCCGCCTTTGTTAGGAGAGAAAGCAACCAAGCAGGTGGTACTTGAAAGGCTTCCTTCAGTAGGTCTGATACATTTTGCTGCACATGGTGATGCCAAAAGAGGAGAAATTGCCCTCTGTCCCGTGCGGTCTACTAAGAAGTTTCCTAATGAAAAAGACTACCTTTTGACAATGTCTGACATTTCGCAAGTTCAGCTACGAGCCAAACTTGTTGTACTTAGTTGTTGTCACAGTGGACGTGGGAAGATCAGAGCTGAGGGAGTTATTGGAATTGCTCGAGCGTTCTTAGGATCCGGTGCACGCTCAGTGTTAGTGGCATTGTGGGCCCTAGAGGACAAAGCAACAGAGCAGTTCATGAGTCGCTTCTACGAGCATCTTGTTGGTGGAGAAAGTGTCAGTGAATCTCTTCACGAGGCCATGAAATGGATGCGGAGTAACGGCTGGTCTGAAGTGAAGCAGTGGGCACCATTTATGTTGATTGGAGATAGCGTGTCATTTGAGTTTGGAAAATAAGGGTAAGTTTTCAAATAAGATAACAGTAACTTTAGAATTCTTGCGTTTTGAAGCCAGTATCATTTAACTCGCATTTCATTAGAAGTAGTAAGATCCTGGCAAATCATGCCAATTCTATTTGAAGATTGCTTCAACTCTTTTAGGATATGTCCCTAAAAATGAAACAACACGTCAAGGGTGGGGGATTTGATTTTGCTGATATTTTAATTTTCTAAGGATAAACGAGAGGTTAACAAGAATCATTACATAGTTTTTCGGGTAACTATCCTTTCTTTTGAGAGAAAAATGCAAAGGACGAAATTCGGTTAAAATCATCATTTGAGGCACTACGGAATTTTCACGCAGCCTGTTTGAGAGCCTTGCATGCGAAAACAAATCATTAATGCTACCAGCCTTAAAATATCGATTTTTTTCATTTTTTGCTAATCTCTAAATATTCTTAAACTTAGGTCGGGAAATTTTTCGTCCTATTCTTTAGTGCTGCCAGATTCGGGAACTAGGTGTTTAACTTCACTATAAAACATACGTTTGTCAACTCTGTTGACCAATATGAGTGCGCATATAGTACCTCTGTAATTTTATAACAGTCGGTAGCAGCCATTGGGTTATTTCTCACTGATATAAAATTACGATTATTAGCTGATCCATGGCCAATAAGCACTCGTTTTGATCTCTCGGATCGCGCCAAGTAAGACCCAGACCTTGGTAGTGGCATCTTTCGGATCAGAATCCATACAACTGACGGGGTAGTTAGCGATTTTAATTGCGGCTGTTTGGTGGCTTACTTGAGGCTACTTTACCCTGTTTACGTTATGAAGAAAATCGTTTTAGTTGGCGAGTGGATCTATGCATAGTCACAGTAACTGGTTATTTTCCTGTTTTTACAGAGACGTTTTGCATCAGCCTCGTACTTGGGTCTGGCATTGAAATCCACGATGGCCGCCACGAGGCATTATCCCCTTCGACGTATCTGGCCCAAGCTGAATCAAAACTACATTTTAATTTTTGAGTGGAATAACTTCGTGACAAGACTGATAAATGCGATTGGAAAATAGTAACAAGTGATCAGTAACTAAGGGAGTAGTCATTAATAAGTGATCAAGACCTGATTTCCCCTTACAAGATCATTACATTTAATCAGACAGGTGACGAGAATAACGAAAATCATCAACTAGGAAATATTGTCTTGATGAACTCTTAAATTCTCAAGCTAACATCAACGGAAATGTATGAAAATAAGAAGGGAGAATCGACCTTTTGAGCTTAAGACAGAACTGAAGATCACTGGCAAGAGGATTCAGCAGACCTAAGTTTTTCCATGAATATCTTTTTGAAAACCACGGGTCGTTAAGGGAAACTAAACGCCTCCTCCTCCGAGCCAACCTTTACTTAGTGTTTATATCAGAAGAGTTGTCCGTTCTGATCACACCCAAAAATTGGCCACTTGGAGTTTGCTCATTCTCTCTATGTCTCCATTTATCCCTGGTAGGGGTGGGTGCTGATATATGCTCCATGCCTTCAAAACCAGTTGTGTTCCACCAAGGGGCACCTTATTACCCAAGATTTCTCATGTACTAAGTAAACGGTTCTCTGTTATTGATGAAACCTCCTACCACACAAAGCTTTCCTCATTGTAAAAGGCTCAGTGCTTCAGTTCATGTTTATTTGTTTACAGTTACTTCATTCCCAATAAAATGTTTTAATAAACAGTAGTAAAAAAAATCTAAGAAGTGTAAACAAAGTTCAGCTCTTCAGCCGCACTTGTAAATAGCCAACCGGCGTTTCTCTTGTCAGTTGGGATTCCCCCCATGTGGTCTTCATTTACAGTATGTAACAATCACTTGGTTTACAATAGGTAGTTTTAGGAAGAGTAAACGCATATATTAGAACAGTACACTTTTTGTCCGGCATTGTTAATTTGCTGTCGACGACATTTGTATGATTGCAATAAAGTTGCATTGATTCGTTTAAAATACATTTGTTTTCTTGTATTTTTTACAAATTGTAATATCTTTTCGTAGTTTTATATTTAGCTTTTAAAGTGTAATAGGGCCACTGTAATGGGTCGAGCCTCCTTAAAGAAAGTGGATTGATGTTTTTATTATCAGACGCTGTGGTCACCGCTTTCTCTTTTCCCATTGACCAGCAGTCCACAGCTCACTGTGGTAATCATACATCCCAGTATTCACTAAATTGGTAAATGCATGCCGGGAGGGAATGCGTGATTTTGGGAGTTTACATGCATTGCGAATCTTGTAAGCAATCACAGAGTGAAGCAAATATGTCCCGATTGTGCATGTTTCTTCAAAACGATGTATAGCTTCAGCATCTCCCCAGGCATACAGAGAGATCAACCCATTCCATGAACAATACTGCACCATAGCTTTTGAACGGCCTCTTTAGAAAGGAAGGTTAAGATTGCCATCATGGATTTTATACCAGGGGAGGTCTCTGTAAATCTTTGGGTAGGGGTGTGCCGATGGGACACTGAAATCCTTACCCTATACCTGACTATGATCATGATCAGCTTGATTTAGCGAACCTATTCTAGGCTAGACACTAAAACCCCTCCCCTATCCCAGACTAGCTATTTTCCAAGTAGACACTTTATCACTATCGAAGTCCAACATATACTAACTAAACAAACATCATAAAAAGTCACTTTCGAGTTTCAATTTCTATCATAGAACCCCGGTTAAAGACCCTGTTCTACACTAAATTATGTTACCTTTCAGGTAAATTATATCCTACTCTAGACAAAAACTGCCTGGTTTTAGTCCTATCCCAGACGAAACTGTCCAAAAACCATACATTTTACAGTGGCATATACCCATGTATGTTATATATGGTAGTACCTTCTGGAGGGGGGGGGGGTTATATCAATTGCGTTGGATGACAGCGCCATGTAAAGTATACGAAATACTTGCCGAGTATCGGACGTAATTTCGAACGATTTCTAACTTGAGGAATAATCTGCTTTAGTTTACCGTTAGTGCTATGCAATGCAAATTATTTTTCATATCAACTTGAGTCATTTTTTATTCAGTGACGTCATGCTTGGCGCCCAAACCTTCAACATGGCGGCCAAAATGGCGGACATTCATCGAGTTCTCGCCACGAAGCTTTTGCTATCGCAATCTGGTTAAAACGCAAGTATAAACTGTTGCTCACACGCATTATAGACATTATATGCTCTCATGAAAAAGAATTTTAAGAAAAAACTGCAAGAGCTTTTAGTAAAATAATTACTGAACTGGCAAAGCCGCACACTGTTGCACTGTTTATGTAACCGTATTGTTATGTACGAGGTGGCCTCACATTAAAACATTTATAAATACTGTAAATTAAGTAAAAAGGCAAAAATAAACAGAATATCAAAAATAAACAGAATATCAGAAAATTGCTAAAACTCCGGTTTTTTTAACCTTCCGTTTTCTTTCAAAACTTGAACCGCAAATAGGCCATTTTGCAGTTGTGTGCTCAGTTACCTGGCCTTTGAATGCAAGCGAGGCTGGAGGTGACCTTGCTTTGATACAGACCTCTCTGCTTTTCTCATTCAAATGCCACTTAGTTAGCATGAGAGCAACTTGATTTACACAACAAAAGTGCTGAGGTGATGGCGATTCCTGTATCAAAACAAGGTCGCTGCCATTCAGAGGCCAGGTCACTGAGCAAACAACTGTAAAATGGTCTATCAGGGAGTTCAAGGCCTCGTCCACACGTATCCGGATATTTTTGAATCTGCAACTTCTTCTTCCCGGATTCAAAATTTTTCTCCGTCCACACGAAGCAAAAATATCCGGATTCGCTGCCGAATTCGCCGGATGCTTGTGGACGGAAGCCGTATCCAGAAAGAAAAAGTTGCGGATTCAAAAATATCCGGATACGTGTAGACGGGGCCGAAGACAACGTTGATTGAAAAAATGAATTTATACTTTGCCTGCAAGTTTCGCGATACTGGAGTCTGGAACCAGTCTGGAACACTGCGATAAATCTGAAATAAAAAAAAGTCGAAGCAGAATTTGGTCATTTCAAGTTGTTGTTTTGCAGAGAACGGCAAAGAAATTTATCAAAAATTATAACGCACGCACAGCGCCATTGTTCTGCACATTAAACCTTTAGTTTAGCGACGTTCCCGTTTCCGTTGCCGTAGTGGTTTTCTTTAACTCCCTATGGAAATACGCCGCGTGCCAAGAGATCCAAACCAGTATCAATGTAACTGAAAGTAAATTTTAAGCTGAACCTTTCTTAACCTGCTTCTCCTCGATCAATTCCACAGGCGGTAGTAAAGGGATTCAATGAGGGACTTGTGATTAAGCGCCGAGCGCAGGTGTTGAATGCACGAGTGGATGGAGGTTTACTCACCCACCCCTCCCTCCCGTGCATCAACGTGAAAAATATTTGTCCCTTCTTACTGCGACAAGAATTGGCCTTTTCACTAATGGTCTATTATTGTGTCCTGATTAATCATTTCCCTGATGGACAAGGTGTCTATGGAAAACGCACTCGTGAAATCAGAGATGCAAGGTTCCTAAAACAGGATCTCATGACGATGGGCTCGTCATGACCCTTTTGATTTGATGTTTGGGAAAACTAATGTCGGGTACGTTGGTAATTTTATGCCGGATCCCAATGAACATAGAAAACGCTTAATCATTGATAAATGGTAAGCGTGCAGTGGGCAACTATCGACCTTTTACGATAACTGAAGAAATTCTCGCGCGCTCATTGGCTAATTTCCCGGCATTGTCAATAAGCAGACAGACAAATGAATTTGTAATTTGTGCGATGCGTCAACGAGCGAGAGCAGACAATTTGACAATTTGTGTATTGTAAAAAACCAGAAGCATATCACCTAGTAGTATGCTTTTGAAAAAACAAACTGACGTCAGTTTTTAATGCGTCTGTCCTGTAATTGACAATGAATTTCGTCATAACATTGTCAAAGTAGTCTGCGGATCCACGAGGCGATAGCCGAGTGGATCCACAACTACTTTGACATTAGCGAAGCGCGCGTTCTGATTTGGCTAATACGCTCGATCCATTTGCCCGTGGGTTGCACGCTGACACCAGTTTGTTTATTTGTACTTTTTCTCGGTAAACTTTTTCATCGATGTTGACACTTTGTAAAACATAATTCCTATTTTTCTTCTCCTAAAATATGGAAAAATCTAATAATTCCTCCGGAGATGAGGAATACTATTCCTGTAAGCTACCAAATTTCGAGCTTAAGTTTTTTGCTTGTTTTTGACTTCTTGCTCAACTTGTTGAACAAAGGCACTCCGTACTCGGAGACGGACCACAAAAACGACAAACTGGTCTGTATCAGCCTTTCGAGGTTAGCAATGCATTGACAGAATTTTCTAGCGATTTTACAACAATAAAATTCAGCGCAAGCTTTCACTGTGAAACTTTCCTGGCATCGAAAGCCACTTAAATGCTTTCGGCAAACAAAACTTGAACATGAGAGCTTTATTAACAAATCTCTGTTTTTGAAGTCTTACATACCAAATCCTTCTGTTCCAAAAACGTTATAAAGGTAAGAGTTTTTCTGAGCTTTAATAGAGGAAGTTTTATCAAATATTAGTGGCCTCTGATGCATGAATTATTTCAGTTCCCGGGTTTTAGTTCTGCTCGAAAGCACGTTGCTCGATCGTAAATTGAACTCTTGAAGAAACAGCCGCTCGAAGAAAAGACTGCATTGCGTACAAATATAAGCTTACATTTCTGACATTTTCCTAAGGTTCCAGTCTTCTGTTCATTTAAAGCTTATTTTACCAAATCACGAAAATGACAGAGATCATTTTTAAAAGCCATTTATGTGTTCAAGTTCAGCCTTAGACGCGAAACTCATCAAATATTTAAAATGAAGTGGAAAGGAAAACGTAACCTACAAACCTGCTACTGAATAACTGACATCTCAAACAGCTCAAAACCAAGGGTGTTTGTTCCCTTTCTTCCCCACTCTCGCTTTCAAGAAATGTCTGGTTCCATGTTGTTCTTTCCTTTTGTCGAAGAGGCCGTGAAGGACAGAGAGCTCAACCACCAAAAGCTTCAACCATGTGCAGTTTGTTTTCAATTCTTCGGAAGACTGATCCAAATTTAAGCTTAACCAATTTTTGAGAAATACTTATACCGACTGTAATTTTCGTTTATTGTCAGCTTGACATTTAGGTTAACTCAACATTTTGAAATTGTTTGTTTGAATCGGCTTACATGAAGTCAAAAGCGCGATAAACCGCGCGAAAAATGTTCATTCAAAACTCTGACAAAGCGACACATCAAAATTTCTCTTGGATCGCGCCGAGGTTGTAGTTCTCGGGCAAACAGACAATCTTAATCGGATCAGGTAATCTAAACATCAAGCTGAAAACAAACGAAAATTGCAGTCGGTAAAAGCGTTTCTCAAAGATTGGTTGAGCTTAAATTTGGATCAGTTTTCCGAAGAATTGAAAACAAACTGCACATGGTTGAAGCTTTTGGTGGCTGAGCTCTCCGACTCGTCGGCAAAAGGAAAGAACAATATGGGACCAGACATTTCTTACAAGCGAGAGTGGAGAAGAAAGCGAACAAACACCCCTGGCTTGCAGCTTTTTGAGATGTTCTTATTCAATAGCAGGTTTGTGGGTTACGTTTTTCTTTCCAGTTCGTTTTAAATTGATAAGTTGCGCGTCTACGGCTGACCTTGAACACATGAATGGCTTTTAAAACTGATTTCTGTCACTTTCGTTATTTTGTAAAATAAGCTTGAATAAACAGAAGACTGAGGCCTAAAAGAAAATGTCAAAAATGTGAGCTTATATTTGTGCACGATGCAGTCTTTTCTTCGAGCGGCTGTTTCTTCAAGAGTTCAATTCATGATCGAGCGCTAAGCATTCGAGGGAAACTAAAACCAGATAATTCATCAGAGGGTACCAATATTTGAAAAACTTCCTTTATTAAAGCTCAAAAATATTACCTTTAACATTTTTGAAACAGGATTTCGTATGTAAGACTTCGCAAACAGAGATTTGTTAAAGCTGTCATGTTCAACTGAGTTTTGTTCACCGAAAGCATTTAAATGGCTTTCGATACCAGAAAAGCAAAACCTAAACAGCAGTTGAAGTTGACGGAGCGGCCGGGAACAAATATGTCGTAGGCCTCTTTAAGGACCATGATTTTGCTTTACCAATGGATATTGGATGTATTGGATTAGCTCGATATCTCTAGTAAAATTCTCGATCACAAACTGTCCAAACTTAAAAACTTGTGGGCACGATTTAAAAATTGCCTGCTCATGTTGCAAGAGATAATTAGCGACTGATCACCAAATTCAATATGGCAAACCCTCAGTAAAAGAACAAATTAATCTGGATCGTTGGTGAGAAAGAGATCAATTAAAGCTAATGAACTTTGTGTAATTCGTGTAGGCTTTTGGATAAGCTGAATTTCTTTTCTTTTTTCTCTTTTTTTTTCTCAGAGCTTCAATGAGCTTGCCGAATTCTCTGAACCTTCCAATCTGATTGGTTCTAGGAGAGGACGGAAATTGACATCTTGCCCGCTCACACCACAATTGCGCCCGGGTTGATCGTGCCAAGGTCGACGCGAAGAAGTTCAGAAGTTTCCACCAGTTTATCGCTCTGTTACCGTTGTTATGTGACTGGAGAAACATGTATCGGGATCAAATGGCTTGCAATTCTTCAGAAAGGTGAGTGTTCGTTTGATTTAGCCGATAAAATTTAGTTTTAGTGAGTTCACTGTTCGTGTTGTTGTTTAGAAAATCTTCCATGCCTGCCGTTTTCAAATTGTAAAACACCGTGGTGGTTAAACTACACTACTCAGTTTGAACTGTTTATTTTTCGTTTTTGTTTTGCCCGAAACCAAATGTCTCTCAAATTTCCTTCAGCAGTCATCGAGTCTAATCATTTGAACATTTGAAAACAACTGAACCAAAAATAAATATAAATTAATTAACGACCTAATTAGCGACTTTGGACGACGCCTGCATGGTACAGAATACGCGCATGTTAGAAGATTTTGCAAAACAACTTTCCAGGCACTTTAAGGTTTAATTTCTTTAACTACCGAATAACCAGTCCATGTAAGGTATATTGGTGCACCAATATTCACTGCATATCAGTCACAACTGACGTGAAGATATCATAACATAGGAAAAAAAACTTTTATAAATCAACTACAACTTTCTCCTACCTGCCCTGCTGAGACATGCGTGTCTTGTTTTTCCTATTTACGTTTTCTACAGTTTTCACAACGAAAAACCACAATAGTCTGTATGAAGCGTCGAAAGGCCCGCCATGATTTCAAACGTCTTAACGTAGTGGTAGTAGTGGACAACTGCATTCCAGTCAGTTCCAACGTACTTCAAGTATGCAAGTCTTTCTTTACTCTGAAAATCGTTTCCAACTATCTGTCCTTTGCGCACGCAAGTGAAAACTTCCCGTTTTTGTTTGTTATGTTCCGTTCTAAACGTGAGGTAAACTTTACTTAAATGGATCAACCTCCTTTCAAACGTCCGGTGAATGTTCAACGAGGAGCAAGTGAATGTCTCAACGACTCTTTACGCTGATACAACGTAGACCACAACCTTTCGGGTTATTCCGAATATGACAAAAAAAAACTCACCAAATAATTGCTTTGACAATAATGATTAAAAGCTAGTAATGATAATAACATCAAGAGGCGATGTGGTCACGTGGTTAGAGCCCAGAATTCCTGGTTTAAGTCTATCTTATCCGCCAGCTGGTGCTACATTTGACGGTCTCGAATATCAGTCTACCTCTTGTTGGAATTTTTGCTATGAAGACCGTGAGTTCATTGTGGCCACGTCAAAAATGAAGATTGGTAATACCGATAAATATGGGTTATTGACCAAGTGTAAGGTCAAGATGGCTGGATATTGGCCAAGTTCTTTTTTTGCGTGTTTATGGACCGAGACGGAGTCGAGCTCCATAAACAAGCAAAAAAAGAACGAGGCCAATATCCAGTCATCTTGACCAAACAAGCTTGCTCAATAAAGGATTTATTATACGGCTTTCGGGGAAATTTTTCTTGCGGGACACGGAGGGTAGTCCCGAGCGGGCAAGATAGCTCCATCTTGCCCGCTCGGGTAGCCAATCACAGCGCAGGATTTGAGCGACGGAACAGGCCATATAATAATACACCTTATTCGTGTTCTCGGTATTGGGTTGGACCTAGCTTACAACTCAGGCTAATGTTGGGAGTCTTTTCATATTACAATTGACATTAATAAGAAATAAAACGCAAACTGCGGGGATAAACATGGCAATAAAACGCATGTTAAAAAACAAAGTTCATTTACTTGACGTTTCGTATGTTTCAACATACATCTTCAGAGGTGACCGTTAGGAATAGAAGTAACAACTAAATTTCAATTTAAAATAAGAAACTAATTAACAATGACAATGACAGAAGCTGAGAAAAATTTGCATATGAACAATGCAAACTAATAAAGATAAAGCCTTCGCTGCTTACATTATCATTTTGGGCGGGTTTTAATTGCCTTGTTAGTGCGTGTTATTTCTTATTAAGCTACGATGGCCAAAGAAAAAGAGTATTAAATGACATTAATCTCTTTTTAATGATATTCACCCACAAGACCCCCCATTTTCAAGCTAGTTACAGTCCAATACCGGGAATATTGCGATATTTAAACAATGGATTAAATATATTCTAAGAAAAATTACAATTGGAGTAATTGAAAAGTGTTCCCTTTTAGAAGGTTAAAACGTAGACCGCAAATCAAAATACTTACTCGAGGCTAGAGAGGATGATGGGTGAGAGGGTTGATCCCCATACAGACCTTTATACAGAGTTATTTTTAGATCACTTGAAATCCCAGGAAGCCAATCATGTGACGAGGATTCTGATCACGTGGACAACCCAAGGCGGCTTTACACGCATTTTCACCCTCCTCGAGGACGTCCACGCAACGGGAGGACTGGATACTGTCTCTTAAAATAGCTTAAGAGGACTTATCTAGGGAGTAAGGCCTGTATGGGACAATGACTCTCTTAATCTCATCCTCTCTTGTACAAGGGTATAACAGCAGATTGTTAATAAACATGATATCAGCATGTTTTTCTTTTTTCTTTCCAATTGATACCTGGACTTGAACTATTAATTTTTAAAGTTTAAATTATTATATTGTTGTTAATAATTACCGCTATGATTAAGCAATAATGTTGAATGTTTTTTTTTTCGTCTTCTATTTTTTTACCGTTTTATTTTATTTTATTTACTAATTATTTTACACATTTACAATTATTCTGAAACTTTAAAACAATCAATTATTCTGAAATTGTTCTTGCAAATGCATATTTCGAAGACACTTAAACGCGCAGTGATTTTCGGCTAAACTTCGTTGCTCGGGTAAACTTCTGCAGTCCTCGGTAGTTTTCGGCAGCTATGTTAGTTATTGATACCTTCTGTTTAATGCGTAAGCTCAAAATCAACCTGCCCCTTTCAAATTCAAAAGACTTGTTTGAACTTAATTAATTTTGACATTTTGAATACAAATTGCTTTGACTAAACATCTCAAGAACGTTAATCTTGTCTGTAGCCTTGCGGCTAAGAAAGCGGACTATAGATCTTATGAAAATTTAAACTAATTTTTATTACCAATATTTGGCGGCAAGAAATTGCCACAGGCCATCAACAGACTTTGTGAAGTGTGTTCCTTCTGTTTTCCGAATTGTATCATGTGACGCACGAGTGGCAAGTAACAAGTATGTTATTTCACACTTCTATAATTCTAATAACTATGGAATAAAAGCGAAGCGCTGTAGCATAGTGTAATTAAGCACAAGTTTATTAGTATTTGAAATAACTTTGTAACATATATCTATGCTTTTTTCAGCAGCAAAGTTTGAGTGAATTGAGTTTGATTCTAATTCTATAATACGTAAAACCGGAGCAATAAATGAATAAGATCTAAAGAAGGGTTTCTTTTTACAGCAAGTGTTTTCGGCGCGGCTTTTACAAGATGAAAATTTGTATTATGAAATTTCCAACAGGGTTCGATTAGAAGCGGCACGTTCAAAGGAGTCTTTCTATCACCGTTTAATAACGCAACAAAACCTGCCGCTCTGCATGCAATAGACGCACAGAAGAGGCAAATAAAATCGTCTTTCACTTAAGCAAACAAAGCCTGCACAATGAAGATGTCAGCCGACAGTACGAAAAGTTCTAAAAACAAACTTTCCCGCTGCGAAAAACTGTTAACCAAATAACATGTTTACCGAATACTTTGATATACCTGCGATAGGGAAAACTTATTCACAATCTTCGGCAAATTAGTTTGAATAAGCCTAAGCCGGTGTCTCTTTAAAATGTTGATTTTTTCCGCGCGCCGGCCATCCACACAAGGCACTTTTATTAGCTTTTCTAATAATCAATTTCAACATCCTTATTTTAATTAACGTGGGGTGGTGTAGATTTTTGGAATTAAAGAGCGCGCCCCATAAAGAGCCGATATTGATTTTTATTAAGTAAATATTTTCCCTAGGAATCTTGCCGACAAATAAAGCGTCAAACATTGTCAAAACAAGTTTTCCGTTATCATTTTGGGGAAAAAGTCTTGATATTATCAGACAAGTGTTGTCGTTTAAAACCTCGGTCTACGCCGTTTGTTCAATACGGGAAACCGAGTTGAAAAAAGCACTATTTGATTGCAAATTCATAGTTAAATCGTTCCTGGCAGCGTTTTCCGGCTGGTGTGAACACAAAACCAACGCGGCTTAAGACTGCCGTTAAGCTCGAGGGAAGAAATAAATCTTCTAAACATGACGGCTTCTCACAAAGACTGGTCGGTTGCCGTATTGTCAATTACCGCCCCCACATGATTAAGGCCTTTTTAATTAAACTGTGACCTGAATTTTAGCTGTTGATTTTTCAAGATTTGTTGGTTTTTTTTAGTTTCGGTCAGCTTTGTAGCTCGAGCGGCAATCCACTTTAACCGCGTACCGGTTTCGATTCTTACAAAAGCAGGTATATTTTCTAACCAAATGTTTAATGTGTGGTCGTTTTATAGATTATCCATTAGCAAAAAACTCTTGATGTATGCTTTCTTTTTCCAAAGAGGAATTTTCGAACATTTTTGAACGATTCCTCTGAATGCAAATTAAAGTGAATACGGCGTTGAATGGCGTTGTAGTTATTATATATATGAGGCTTTATTCTCGAAATCCAAACTTTCCCCTCGTTTAAACTGTTGCATTTATTTTTTCGCTTTTCATATTCTTTAATCGGCCCTTTTTTAGCGACCAGATCGAGCGATCGAGATGAATATATTGTTTTACAAACGACAGTTTTAGAGAGCTAAACGCCTCACCTCTCATCTTTTAAGGCTTGTTTTTCGTAATTCTAAGACAAATAATCTCTTTGAAATTTAATGACTGGTCTAGCTTTCCTGTTGTCACAAGACAGACTCATTGTCATCGTTTATAAGAACTTCATAGTGCCAAACTTTGATAATCCTTTTCTTTGTGACAAGCGAGCTCTCAATTCAGGTCCATTCACGCCAGTTGTAAGACATTCATTAAACTTAAAAGCCTGTTGAAAGGAGAAATTAAACATTTACGATCATATCCGTGTCATATTGACCCTTGTTTAATTGCTGCAAACCAAATCGATTATCAAATCGTACTTTCATAAGCAGACCGAAGAAAAGCCATGTAAGATTACTCCACTTACTATCGAACATAAGTATTTCCATTTTAAAGTCGAATATGCCTGGAAAACGCGAACCTATTTCTCCAGAATTGAAGCAACACAGACGCAAAAAGTATATATGAAATACTCGTCGACTCAACGCATGCGCTGTAGGACTGTACTGCAAATAACGTGACCTGCCGCGAACTTAATTGCTACTTTGTTTAAGAGAGCGTTAAAACAAACTAAGTTCAGTTTTAATGTTGGCAATAACGGTTTCGTTTATGAGACTTTTCATGTCGCTTTATTACAGTACCTCGAGGGGTTCTTTCCTAATTCGGTGTATTTCTGTGATAATTTAGACGTATTCTTTCACTTCTAAACCGGTCACCGATGCCTTCCTCGCATTAAAGTTGGCGGCATTTGGGTTTTTTACATCGGGCCACCAGACGGGTGGTCGATAACATGTTCTTTTCTCACTAACCGGAAAATAATTTGAATATTTTTCCCGAAAAGGAAGAAAAAAGCAATGTTGCCTTTTCTGAAAAATAAATGATTGACGTTTTCCTCCCGTATTGTAAATGTCTGCTGTTTATGTTTGCTACCAAGCTGATTTTTCGGTTGAATGAAATTAGTTCGTTCTAATCTGTAGTGCATGTACGTGCTTGATCAAAATCTCAATAGTGCTTAATTACAACCAATGACAGGAATATTTCGGCCGCGTTTAGTTGGTTGAGTGACACTATGTAACGAGCATTTTAACAATTTCAAGTTCTATCGGTCTTCCTGAAGATCACTCATGGTCGAAGAAGGTGTGTCTAACCCAAAATGTGTGTTTGTTTTCTTTCTCTCTCAGAAACAAAGTTCACAAGAGCAACTTCCTTTCGCTCAATAACATCGGTGGCTTTCGAGCCCTTACGCAGCTCACAAAACAAAAGCCCATATGGGTTTGAGGCCCTGCAAGGGTTATTAAGATTACAGTCGGCGAGAGAGCAAGCCATACTTCAAAGTAAGCCGCTGGTAGGCAGGGACAAAGATAGCTATTATTAGGTTGTCCCCTGGTCGGTCTACACTGCACGTCTGCCAAAAATCCCATTTAAAATTTTCACGACTCTGACGAAACAAACACGTTACAAAACGCGTGCACGTTCTCCGTGCGTATCTAGCGATCACGATAATATTTTATAGCGGTTGTGTGGTTACTAAAGCTAAAGGCATAACGACCAGAACGGGGAGAATTGATTAAATTTTGTCGGGTATTTTCATGTGCCCCGAAGCGCGAAGCTACAAAAGATTGCGACCGCTTTTTTTTAATCAAGTGCTCGCTTATTACTTCAAGATCTTGATTGGGGTTAGCGTCGCCGCCTCGGTTTATGGCGAAAACGGTTAATGAAAGAATGGACTTGATATTTGCGCTTCACAAAAGTCTTCAGTTCTTCCAAAACTGGGTACCACTTAAGTGCTTCACTGTTGTTCGAGTATTGGAAGGTTCGTCTAGTTCTGTCGTGCTTTGATGATTATTCGGGCAGTTAAACAAATGTTTGGTTTATAGAAAGTGAGCTCCAATAGGTTTCTTCCCGCAAGTTTGCTTCAAGAAGAAGTCGTACAATCAGTTTCTAAGGTAATTATTATTAGCAAAACTGTTTACCAGCGCTGTATTTTGCCAAGTTATGTTTGACCCGTTACTTCAAATTACCTCCGAAAAAGTGATTACATTTATCGTGTAACTCGAACAGTTTGTTGTGCTTTTGCTATTATCTCTAAGGTTTTTTTTTTACCAGAATTTAGAAGCAATTGTAAGAAAAGGATAAATGTAAACGCGCCTATTTGTACTGAAGACTTAGACTAAGAGGATTGTTTTTTGAAGTTTGTTTCCGTCTCTTGCACGACTGGATTTTAGTGATGCCTCTTTGTATGTACTTGTGATTCATCTTTAAAAGCAATAATTTCTTTACACTCGTAAGTTTGCTCATAATAAATCCTTTGTCCACAACTTTGATTTCCTTGCTTTTTTTCTGGCTGTCGGCTTTGTTTTCTTATAAACTTCCCCAGCTGTCTTCACAAAGAGGAGTACATGAAATATAAAATCCCGTTTTTCCACTATACATCTGTTGACATATTATACACAACTTCTCAGAAGCCATAACAACTCGAGTTTCTACTATAAATGTATTTAAACCCAATTTACTGCGCGCGCAACTTGTTCCACTGAATAGATAGGCAGATCGAAAGGGTTTCGTTTATCTGGTGAACACATTGATCCGTATTCCGGAATAGAAAGCCCAGCTGCTAAGGAGGGGAGCTCATAGACAAAACATCCACGGCAAATAAAGGTTATTCAAGATTTCTGACTCACTCGCTTCAGGTGTTTGTATTGTTCGGCAGTC
>Ga0126338_10001383_pt1 | contig 15628 bp, 7 predicted proteins | sample OrbCmetagenome_2_FD_92529 | JGI IMG/M metagenome (GOLD analysis project Ga0126338, IMG submission 92529) | Coral microbial communities from Petempiche,Puerto Morelos, Mexico - Orbicella C C metagenome | ecosystem: Host-associated > Invertebrates > Cnidaria > Coral | place: Petempiche,Puerto...
ACTGGATCATATACCCTCACACAGGTGTAGCTAACCAAAGGGTAAGCTCCAAATATGTAATCCTAAATTTGTACCAGGAATTTGTATTGAAAGAGAAAAAAAAAAGACAAGACATTTCTGCAGTTACCTAATCAACTCCTGGCGAAGTGCCATTTCCCTATCATGCTCGGCACTCTCCATGACCTGCCACGCCTTGTTGATGTCCAGTACCAGTCGCCCCTCAGGTGGAACATAAGGTTGCTGATTGTTACCTTTCCTTTTAGTTTGTAAACTAAAGAGATGAGCCTCAATGTTCACACGTTCTGTGTATCTGGTAAAAGAATTAGAGATACAATATGAAGTAACAGAAAGGCAGATTTGACAAAATTTTGTTGATGATATCGACAGTTTTGATGAAATTTATCAATCTGTGGTAATTTTGTCATTAGTGCGAGAAAATAGAGATGACTTCAACAGAAGGGCCCCCAAAAGTTGACAAATTTGGCAAAAGTGACAAATCTGGCAAAAATGACAAATTTGGCATAAGTGAAAAATGGGACAACATTTCCCCCAGGTTGTTGACAAAATTATGTGAGTGAATAGAGATGACCTGGCTGGTGAAAAGTCACCAAATCCATCAATTCCACCCAGCTGAATTACATGTAGTAGTTTTGACAAATTTTACTCAGTTTGCAAACATTCACTCAGTTTGCAACATTCACTCAGTTTGCAAAATTTCGTCAAATCTGCCAAATTTGTTACTGCATGCTAAGGGTTCCTACACCACTAATGACAAGTAAAGACCTTTCTTTTCTTTTTTTTTTTAAACATTTTTTAAATATAATCAACTTACTTTGGAGGCTTTTCCACAGTTCTGAAATGCTTGAATGTTGCCATCTCTCTCTGAACTGCCATCATAGACTTCTGGAATGGCCGACCAAGTTCGACAATTTTTGAGTTGAGCCAGTTTAACAAATCAGACACCATCTGCTCATAATCTTTTTCCATTTGTTCCACCTCCATCAAGATTCCAAGTATCTATTGAAAACATATAGTTCCAAGACATAAACACCCTCTTGTCTTTATAATTTGTTCACCACTGAATTTTCTTCCACACACCAGTTCAAAAATTATAGAGTTATTTTCAACTTTTTTAGATGAAAGGCATGAAAGCCAAATGTATTTTTTAATTTGAAAAAGATAACGGAAAAATTGCGTCTTTCAATTTTTTTCTATAAGCCCGTGGTTGTTTACAGAAAAACAAGAGATTGGGCAAGACACTTCAATCTCAGATAAATAGGTACCAGCGAATTAATTTTGACGCTGGGGGTAACCCTGTGATGGACTAGTATCCCATCCAGGGGGGAGTAGAAATACTCCTAGTCCCTTCATGCCACGGAAACTAGGATAAGTTCTGGCCTGATGGGCCACTTGGCTCGTATGCAGACTTAACCTTACTTTACCTTTTATCTAATACAAGTAAGTAAGTAAATGACTCCCACCTTAGCAATACGCCTCCCTCCAGTTTCTTCACTCTTCATCTTGGCAAAATATTGATAATACATTGACACATAAGTCATGATGGACTTCTCATCAGGCCGTGGACAATCCACATCTGAGTGAAATTGTTAAGGAACAACAGTTGGACATCAGTACAGTCCAGTGCATGTGAAACAACGAACTCAATCAAGCAAAGTCTTATCCAAATCCGTTAAAAATATTAAAATGCGTGTAAAAAGAATTATCATACCCTCTGCATCCAATAGCTTGGCAATACCCAAACTCTCTTCGGCAACATTAAAGGCATTATTCAGGTTTGCCTCATGTTGGTTGGGGCGCAAGGAGCCATAGTTGATTATGTCAGGTCTGTAAGTGAAGACAGTGAGAAACAGCTTAATGGTTCAAAGCCTTCAGACTATAAACACTTCATATCGATCATTTTCAATTCAACGGATAGGTTTCAGTAGAAACTAGAATGGCCTTCTGACTGTAAAATTGAAAATTGGCCATGTATACTTGTATTATCTAAAAGTTCTTTTTAACTTTCCTGCTGTGGACAGACCTTTTGAAAAAAATTATTTATAGTCATTCTACGTCACACTTGAACAGTGTCTTGGACATGTGATCAAAATCTTCCAATCCATGCACGACTTTCAGTGATGTGATGGAGATCACAAGCGAAAGTCAGAGATGCAATTGAAATTGTCAAAAATTGATGCAGTGTTTTGGAGATCCATACAATGCCAACAAACTACAGTAGGTTGATGTCCAACAGGATACATGGGATATGTCAAGTGATAGCCTTGAAATAAAAGAATTCATGACAAAAGACAATCTGGAAGCGGCAAAAATCTCACTCTTGCCGATTGTAGTTTTTGGAGCAGGCCAGGTCAAGTGCCACAACAGGAGAGTGCTAAGGGTTATGGCCCTTATTTACAGCCCTGTATACTACTACAAAACTACAGTCAAACCCCTATTAAACGGCCATCCTCGGGGAAATGGACTGTAGCTGCTTAAAAGGGGTTGGCCACTTAATAGAGGTAGAAACAATAGAAAAGCCATCATTGGGACTTTGATTGCTGGCCGCCTATTAAATAGGGGTGGCTGTTTTATAGGTGGCAGCTTAATAGGGGTTCGACTGTAGTTGTATGTTAAAATAGTATTAATTTAGACTTATGCCAAACAAAAAGTGACTGTCACATAATGAAAACATTTTACTGTTACCATTTCAGAGTTTACCTGTGCTTATGGATGAGGGCATTGAATGCTAAACCATTCCTCCAACTTGTAGTAAAGTTCTGTACATCAACACCAGGATACCTTCACAATGAGAGAATGCAATAAAAAGGAAAGTTACACATCTACACCTGAATACTATTGTACAATTACTGAACTCAATCGAGCACAATCCAGTGGATTGTTTTCATTCAGAATGCATTTTTTATCCAATTGATCAGTTAACTTTATCCAGGTATGTCATTTACATTGTGTGGATACTCGAACTGTGAACACAAGTTTCATATTTTTAATACTTTTTTCCAGTGACTATAGAATGAACGCTCTTTGTCTTAGCAAGAGTTCTTTAGTATTGTTACACTCCACATCTGAAAAAACCCTAACCTTGTACTTTATATAAACTGCCTTCATTTTATAATGTAGTTCTAATAACTCTGACAACAGAACAGCTGTAAAGTCAATACTTATACATATTCCTACCCTCTTGTCATTCTTTGGCACCAAAGAAGTAACGCTTCCTTTGCAGACTTTTTCTCCTTGGACATTTCATCCTGAAATAATTACAATACATGTAATTATAAATAGCAAGGAACCAAGTCTGGACAAGGACTGGAAAGAAATCAGTTAACTTTACAAACTACTAAACCACGTTCTCCCAATAGACAACTACTTAAAATTGTGGCATTTCAGGAAATGTCCATACCCACCCCAAGAAAGGTCGCGAAAAATTCAGAGGACAGTGCGGGAGGAATGGGGGTTAAAACAAACATTTTTGTTTGTTTGATTTTGTTTTTTTTTCAAAAAATCACTAATGATGAGTGCTTGATTTGAAAGTGGGGAGGGGAGAGGGCTCACACCAAAAACACCCCCTTAGAAAATGTATACCAGATAATTTCCGAGTCACTTCACTTACAATAACAAGAAATTTATTAAAATACATTAATATTTATCATATGAACACTAATGAATATTATTCTCTTCATATAATATCATGTCTCAAAAACGTTTAAGTCATACCTGGTAAGAAATGTCTGCTATTTGGAATCGAAGTATAATCATCCAAATCACTGCCAAAATCAAACGCTCATTGCCATCAACTATGTCTTCTGCTCCAATACTCTCCAACTTCACCTAAAACAAAATTAAATAAGTCAGAATAGTGAACAAGCCACATCCTGTAAACTTGTTTTCAGTTATCTACATATTGGTCAGTTTCTAATTGAGGCAACAAAGATGAAACTTCCATCAACTTCCTATGCAGATCATCAAATTTGGAAGTTACAGGTTTTATGCAATAATGTTGTCAATTACGAATCTGATTCGTGAATTTATCTTTCTGTACATGTATCTATCATAAACTTACTGAACGCTGTAGAAATTCAAGGGCTTTGTTTACATTTTCAATCTTATGAACCCTGAGTTTTCCACGAGCTGAGGAAAGAGAACACAAAATGTTAACCAAGCACATGAATATGAATCCAAGAAATGTAACAATTTGATTTGAGCAATGTACAAAGTAGGAATTTCAATCTACAGCAGATATCAATAACAATTTAAATGAGATCACTCAGTTATAAAGTAAGACCAAGAACCATGAACACTGGTCATGTTTTTAATTATCATTTTGCTTCCAGTCGAAGGCAAGATAAAAGATTACGATTAGTTTAAAGGTTGGTGCAACCTGTGCACCCATCCCCAGACACTTCCTTATGACATCCTCTCCACAGACAGTCACATGGCTGTTGCAGAAAGGTGCCAAAGTATATTCAGTCAAACCTGGCTGTTGTGGAGAGGTTTGACTGTACTCTACAGTTCAGTTTACTTAGTACTATTAATATCATCGTGTCAACAAACTTAAATCTACAGTGTATTTGCCTAATAAATCCATACCAATTTTTCCCAGCTTTTCACCAGAAATAGTCTCAAGAAGACAAATCAACAATCTACCATCACACAAGTCGCTGAATAAGTCATCTACATGGTTGTTATTCTGTAAAAATATAAGCTCAAACTTGTAACGAAACATTACTGATCACAATTATTTAATAAGGCAGTGGCCTACTAGTGGGTTTGATCCCTTGCCAGGGGACCAGTTGTGTTTTGGGCAAGATGTGTTACTCTCGCAGTGCCTCTCTCCACTCAGACACAGAAATTGGGTCATGATTGGGTCAAGGGCTTCTGTTGTTAGAATCAAACCCTTGTATATTGTCTTCATCAGCAGGCTCACCCTGGGAACACTGTTGCAGAGATGATTTACTTACTTTTAGTGCTTACGGCTATTTCCAGGAAGGATGTCCTGGCGTCAGCATGACAATGCTGAGAGGTATTATGGGTAGTGGTCATTCAGCATTGCTTGATCAAAGTCCATGGCATTAAATAATGAAGGAATTGAAGGTGAAACCATAAATACTCATATTCAAGACTTCAGTCAAACAGGGGTAATTGCTAACATTATCCATAATACATATCAGCACTTTTGCAGGGTTGTCATTAAGGGTAGCAGTGTAACCCGTAACACCTGTTATGGCTGAGTATGATTGATTTTCCCTTGATGCTACAGGTGAAATTGCTTGTTGTTCATAAAATTCATTCACAAAGAAAAAGTTTGCTATGGGTGTGGAGAACGAGGCTACAGGTGACTCTAAACTTAATGACAGCCCTGTTTTGTAGAACAACTTTTCCAAATCAGCTGTACATGAGGTGAAAGATTGCAAGGAAGCATACCGGGAATTTGCAATTTATTTGTAAGAATTTTTCAGATCACATTTTTTAGGGGTTCAAAAGTTTACACACTCTGCAACCCCTACTACAAAATAGCCAATCAGGTTTGATAAAACAAGTGGCAGGTAGAGCATACATGTATTGTATCTCTGGCAAGATTTAGTGACAAACCTATTCATTGTAGGTTGTCACAAAAATATTCCACTCAACTGAAACCACTTACCTCACTTGAAAGGACTAATGGCCCTGCCTTTGCATAACAAGCATATAGATGTGCATTAATCTGAGTGTATAAAACTTCTTAAATAATATAATTTACTACAAAATAGACACTAAAAAGCTTGCAGAACCTTACTCTATGCAAGTCTGTACTCTAACAAAGTTATGCTTGTAAAATTACTCTTATTTAAGTTAGTTTGTCGTGTTACAAACGCCACCTGACAATTTTTACACTTAAGCTTACCTTATCAAGGAAAGAATTAACCCACTTCGTAAAGGTTTTCTTTTGAGAGTTAATTCGTTCATTTTTCAACGCTCTTATCCTGTCCTTTTCGAACGTCGGTGTTGGTGGAGGTAGATACGCCATAATTTGTGTCCAAGTCGTCGTATTTAAGCTTACTCAGGAAATTCGTATTCGGCACAATCCTTGTTTGTAAAACTCAACATTTGTATTACGCGCCTCGCCTAATTAACTTCCCGAAAACAATTTTGGCTCCTTCATCACCGTCTTCAGCAACAAATAATCCAAATGTTCTTTATCAAGCAATATCCGTAAACATATCCTTTTCTCTGTTGTCTTGATAAACAACCCTTCTCTTCCCGAGGAAGCCAGTAGTCACTGTGTTGACCTCTCGGCGTGTGAATCACGAGCGATGTTTTGAGTGATCTCTCGCCGTGTTAAAACCACTCGAGTACACCAAACCGTGTCTTCCAATTAAAATGATCTATAGGCAATATCGGTTCATGATGTTGATAAATGACCAAGCTAGAGAGAGCTGCAATATTCAGCTGCTAGGAAACCAGCAACGCTTTCCAGTCCGTGACACGACAGTGTGATGGAATTTCTGGCTTCAGCACCGTTCGAAATTCTAACTTGTCACCTCACGCTTCCTTATATGGAATGATTGACACATCTAAGATCAGATTGGAACCGGCCGAGTTTTGCGTTATATCTTTCAAAAATTTTTATTTATTTATTTATTTTTTCATTCTCGTTCTCAGAGTGGCCATTACCAGCTCTAGCTCATCCCACTTCTAGGAAATTGAAAGAGTAGATGGCGTTTGAGTATTGGAGAATCGTTGTTTACAATATTTGCCTCATTAGCATAAGCGATACTGGTTTCTAATCAAGCTACAAAAACATCAGTTCTGAACATAAAAGGTCATAACACGATTAGCCAATTTGAGTCCGGTTTGTTGAATACTTTTTGTTCGACGCGGATTTAAAAACTAAAACTTTTATTAGGAACGTATGAGCCCATTAGGACTTTTGCCGCCCAGAAATTTTGCAGTTTTCAAAGCCAAAAATTACACCCAAAGAGCTAAACATTTAACCATGTACAAAGTTTCATTAGCTCTTATACTGCTTGAAGTCAATACATATCTTACATGTAGAGCAGAGGGATTGGGCGAAAATGTAGACAATGACGTCAGCAAGAAACCCCCCATTTTTTTCCGGATGGGGAAATCGCCTTCCCTCCCCAGACCTCCTCCAATTGCCGGAAGGAAGAAAAGTAACGACTGTCGAGCAACTCCTCCTCTACTCGAAATTTACTGCTCAAAAAAACACAGCCCGCGAGTTACCCGAGTATGGTTTGGGCAGGAGGAATACAGTATTTCGAAGGTATAGGGCGCGCGGGCATTGACGGTGAGACAGGCCCAGGAACCAAACAACGCATTACCCGTAGGACGAAAACTTTATTTTCACGTAATTTTGATTTATTTAGCTATGGTTGAGGATTGTTAGGAGTTGGTGAATCCCATCCCCAGTAGAACAAACCGAACTCTTGGAAAAATTCTGAAACGGGTTTAAGACACACGAACATTTACTTCGTATATATATAGCTGTTATACTGTTATTTACACTTAAATAGACCCTACAATCCGTTAGAGTGGGGGAACAATGAAAAAGTGACGTTTTTGTTGACCTTCAAAATGCCCAAATCTTATCTTTTCAAAAGGTTTACAAATATGTACGTAAGCAGACTCTATATAGCGAAATGGAAAACTCAGTCGTATACATTAGTGGTCAATTTAAACTAAAACACCAATGAATATATCCTTTTTACAAAACCGCCGAATCAACTCCTCGTTCATAATTAAAGTGTTTCTGTTTAACTTTTCGCGACAGCAGCTCTAGCTAAGTTCTTGAGTGCTCGCCCACGTTTCTCATTGGTCGATAACAATCGGAAACTTGACGAAGATGAACACGTCACTTCGGTGAGCCACAAGCATCATTTGCTTTCTCCACGCCTCTTTCAGCAATGAAGGTTGAAATTATCGCAGCTTTCCTCCCATGTTTAAGCCGCTTTTCCATGCTGTGCCGGCGGTGGTTGCTTTACTTCCTTGACAGCTCCAGGAATATCTTGGTTTATTAGGAACACGAAGCGAAGACCACAAATCTGTTGAAGAAAAGACTGAGTTAATTGAATGGTGAATGAAATAGTTTCAAACTACACTACGCCCAAGAAATTTGAAAACGCAGCTTTGTTTCTACGGTTAGGCCTTACGTCCACACTAATCCGTCACGAAAACGGAGCTTTTCGAAAACGCTCTTCAAACCGAAGGAATTTGAAAACGTCGGCTTTTCGTTTTCGTGTCGACGGAAAACATTTTGAAAACGGAGCTTCTCGAAAACGATGACGTCACGATAATCACATGATTTCACTGACCGAGTGTTCCTTAATCACAAATTCAAAATGACCACTGATCGTTGCGTTTTCAAATTCTTCCGCGTAGCGTGGACGGCAGACGTTTGATGCGTTTCAAGAGTGAAACATCCGTTTTCAAATTTCTCCCGCGTAGCGTGCGTTAATCATGATCAATGGGTTATGATATTTCTTCTTTTTTGCACTCGTGACACATCCAAACACATCTAACCAATTGCAGCAAGAGTAAATACCAAAATAAACCAATCATAATCCGAAGTCACACCATGCAGCACGTGCCAAACGCGGGAAAATGTACTAAAATCACGCCACCTTTGGTTTTTCTCTTAAAAGGAAAAGTGTTTTTTTCCCTTTTTTTCGGTCGACAATCAATCGAAATTCACTTAATCTTTAGAAATAAAGTTGCAAACAACCTTACCCAAGTTATTTACAAATATGATTTTTGTATGATGAGAACAGAATATAGAAAGAGCCTAGGAATAGCCATAGATCATATCATCATCAAAATCATAAGCTTTATTTACCCTCGAATTCGGCAAATTACCTCGAAAGTGGAGTTGTGATGGAGCCTCGCTTTGGTTCCTATGACAACAGGCTTGCCGTCTATGTACAGCGGTCTACGGCCCTCGTTAATAACACAGTATTCACCATCGCTACGAAGTTTGATGACTGCCTGTCGTCTGGAGATTTTCCACGCCGGTCCCTCCAAGGACAAATCAACATCGACATGATTATCTGCCGTTGATCTTCCAACAGTGATCTGGAAAAGTTGAACACCGAACAAAGAAAATCAATGACATAACTGAGTTTGCCGTCAAATAATCTCCAAAATTTCCTTGCTCACTGGCCTTGGGCAAGCTGCAGGTATGCAGTTATAATAATAATAGTCATAATGATAATGATAATGATAATGATAATGATAATGATAATGATAATGATAATGATAATGATAATGATAATGATAATGATAATGATAAGACTTACCTCTCTGGAGCGCATGAGGTACCTAACTAAACGGCCTCTCAACACAGCAAGTGTGTGTGAATCAAATTCACTGGCTGGGGTGACTGTGGTAGTTCCGGCTGAGAACAAATCAGAGGGCGTCACTACCACCTGATGGAAATTCATTCTAATAAATTAATTACACTCTTGACTTATTAAAGGTGCGAATTGTTGTGATTATCCAATGTGGCAAATAACTATATGCAATCTTTTTATCATTAGTAAGCACCGACTTATTTTTACGAACCATTGCACGTCTAAATCACTGATTGACTGACTGACTGATTGATTAATTAATTGATTTATTTACTGATTGAATGATTGACTGACTGACTGATTGTTGATTGATTGATTAATTGAAGAGAATTCCTCTGCCAAATTGGCCCAGCCTACGGATTTCTGCACGACGTTTTGTGCCCCATAAGAGATTAATAGAGTCCTAAAGCGTGACGTCACAAAAAATAAATTTGAGAAATTATGGGATTTGGCACCATTTTTGAATAGAGCATCCTTAAAAATGGGCCTTCGCCAAAAATTACTTGTAATTTGCAGCCGAAATATAAAGGATGAAAATTTGGTACTGCCCCATATAAATCTCTCTCATTTTGAGTCAGTTCTAAACTGAAGGAACTGAAACAAATTTTGAAGGGTTTGTACGGGATGCTGTCAAACTTTGATACCTAATATCTCTATCGGGAATTGGAACTCAGAGGTAATTTTTGGGATGAGGGCATCTTTTAGGATTCTCTATAAGAATATGACATCACATCCTATAATTTCACAAATTTTATTTTTGTGACATCACCACTTTAGGACTCTATTCTCATCATCTCATCATGCTGAAGTGTTCTTCTTATGAAAATGACACAAAATCTTACTGGCTGCATTGAGTTTCTCCACGATAACTTGCCAGAGTGGAATCTCTCCTTCTAATAGACGAATTTCTCGCTTGTTGCGTCTATCAGCTAAAGAGAGCTCTTGTTCCAGGTTATCATCTTTGGTTTCTCTAGCAATATCAAAAACATTTTCAACATTTCATTAATACTTTCAACAGGATAACAAGGTGATAAAATGTTAGCTTGAGTAACAAGCATTCACGTCCCCCACCACCCCGACACTGTTGAGTTTTCACTCTTACCCCAATTTTCGTGCGACCAGCAAACAAGAAACTCTTCTGTATGGGAGTGCTTGCAACACAGTTTAATAAGACCTTGTTTTAAGCTCTGAACTTAAACAAGGTCCTGTGAGAGTATAAGTTAGGAGGATGAAGGCTGATTTATATAATGAGAGACAATACTTATAAATCAAATAATTTTTAATTCAGAATAATTGGCAGGCAGATAACCAGGATTTTACATCAAAGAAAGTAAAACAAAGAACCAACCATATTTGAACCTAAAAAAGATCATTTTTTTCTGTCAAAAGTAATTCAGGGTTAGGTTAGGATTTGACTTTGTATTTTTTGAGTTCAGAATCCTTGTGAACATGTGCTATCTCACTATTTAAGACCCTCATGAGCATGAATATCAGTATGAGAATGATGAGCTTTTGCTTAAACCAAAATTTCTTATTCTTAGGACCCAGGCTTTCTTCTGTCTCTGAGCAGTAGAAGCATGCTGTCATCTCCATTATCAAAACCAACATATCTGAAAATCTTAGATGTGTGTTCACGGTTTGTTGCTCTTTGCATTTACTGACCGACCTCTGTTATAATATTGGTTAAAGAAAATTATTATTTTCCCAGTAGTACAGTCAAACCCCTATTAAACGGCCACCCTCAGGGAAATGGACTGTGGCCGCTTAAAAGGGGTTGGCCGCTTAACAGAGGTACAAACAATAAAAAAACCATCATTGGGACTTTGATTGCTGGCCGCCTAATAGGGGTGGCCATTTAATAGGTGGCTGCTTAATAGGGGTTGGACTGTATTAATTAATACTTACAAAAGCTCGGCATCATTAATTTGTTCCTCAGCATCAGAAAAACTCATTGCATGTTCTGCTGTGGAAACTAAAAAAAGAGTTTAAGAGCTGTTGTGCTTACATGATAAATGATAAATATTTCAAAAAAGAACAAACACAGTGTAAATGAACAAACAAGTTTAACAATGAATACACAACTCACTGTTTGATTGATGTTATTACCTGCCTGATCAGAGAGAAGCTGGTATTGTCGCATGAGGAGCCAGTGATTCCTTAAGGCCTTAGGTGATCGACACTGGTGAAAAACTGATGGGTTTTTATCCAACAAATCTTGGAATAATTCCAAAGAAGCTGGGCTATTCTAAAATACAATAATAAATAAAACAGTAAATACACATTATAGTGTACTTCGCAACTTTCACACAGATAAAACAAGAAGATTTAACCACTGCAGTTAATGTTATTGAAGAAGACAATGTGCAGTTACAAAAAACATTTAGAGTTACTGGGTTCCTTCAATCTCCAATGTAACTACTGCAGAGAAAAAACCATGGCTTTTGCAAACAATAAACAACTCTTTCTCCTTCATCTCCTTGTCAAAATTTTGCTGTGCATCACTAACATACCGCAGGAACATTTGCTAAAATGTGCTCCTCGTCTTTACTCCAAAGTGCATTGTTTTGTGCGGCAGCTATAACATCTGGAGGCAGCTGTTTGACAGCAGTGGTGGCCAGCCTTGAATTGAAACATCAAGAAAAACTATTATTATTTAACTAAAATCTAAATAGAAATGATAGTTCGACGTTTTGATTTTAAAAGTCTTCGAATGAAAAATGGTGCCAAAAAGGACTTAGTTTCTCAGACAGTCAATTTATGAGGATACTTAAAAGAACCCTCAAAGTTTGAAGCTGAGGGGCCCAAGATGCTAATTTTGGAAAGCCTAGTGCAACACTGAATGCTAAGTAGAATCATTTCAAAATGAAGCAAAACAAAGTTAAAACACCTGGACACCACAGGGTCATAGAGAAGTTGGTACCATCGCTCTTGAATTTCCTTCTGCGTGAATCGACAAGAAAACTTTATTCCAAGGTAAACAGCAGTCAGATCATTTGTCTACAAGAAAGAAAACATCACTGCAGTTATAAGTAGTTTCCAATTTTAGTAAATTGATTACTAAGGATACCATACACCCTTAGAGGTGTCTTGCATCCAATATTTTTTTAAATCCTATTTTGAAAATGTTCTGTTAATTTTTACTGCCACTGAATAGGGCAAAATAAGACACTTTTTTAGTGCTTTGGATCTGGAAACTGAGAAACAAATTACATTAACAAAAATACAAAATTCAGTTTGACTTGTAGCTTTCAAAAGGTGATTTGAACACTCTCATGTAGAGGTTATGAAAAATTTGACAGTTCATTTTATTTCAAAATTCTTGGTATAGTTCTAAAATTCTTGGCTAGCTCTAAAATCTTTAATATGATATAGGGGTTTAGCTATGTACAGTTTAAACTGAACACGCAACATTGCTTGGGTGTGAGACACCTCTACAGGTATACGGTAACCTTTACACAATGACAAAATTGTTAACATGGCTCAATGTAATTTAGGCTAATTTCAACTCAAGACAACTGCAGGCCAGCAGTGTCCCTCCCAGATGTGAAGCACTCCATGGATTCTGCAAGGGGGGGGCACGGGAATTTACAGCTCTGCTGACGAGGTCAGGCCATTTCACTCAAATTGCTGAATGTTTACAGAATGCTATGAGTTTTACCTGCTGAACTGCTGTAATAAGAGCTAAATCATCTGACGGTCTCCATCGTCCAAAGTCTTTATTCACTTGAGGATTCTGCGATAAGATAAATTTCATTGTCATCATGTCTTGTGGTCAAGGAAAAAAACAAGGCAGTGATAAACAGAAAGGTGAAATATTGGTAAAAAATTGATAAAAGAGAGGAGACTTTATCCATACTCAAATGATGCTGACCTTGCTTTTACGCTGTTTTCTTGAAGAACCTTTACCTGTCGGCTACCGAATTTACAAGGAGACAAAAATTTGAAAATATAAATGAACAAACGTTATCGACAGTGGTAGAGCCATATGTTCTATAACTATGATATTACTTTCACTAGGGTTGCATTAGAATCAAACATGAAAGCTGCAAATGTAAATTTCGTTTAAATTAAAACTGGTTTACAATGGCTAACAATCATAATAAGACAAAGTAAAGTAAAAGTCAAACAGGTTTGTAAAATTGTATTTGAAGAAATTTTTTTTTTCTCAAAACTAAAAAACCAAAGTACCAAAATTGCCACTTTCTCAACAACATTGACCAAAAAAATTTCACACCTCCTTATCATTTCTGTTATGTAGTGTAAAGCAACTTATTCTCACATTAGCTTGAAACCAAGCACTTTATAGCATAGCATGTGAGAATGAAGAATGTGCCTTATAGTTTACATTTACCAATACATGGGGAGGCATGGTGGCCTCATAGTTGATGCACTGTGTTCCTGGAGAAGACACTCTCTCACAGTGCCTCTCTCCACCTAGGCGTACAAATGACAACCGGCAAATTGAGTGCTGGGAGAATCCTAATTGAGTGCTGGGGGTAACCCTATGGTGGCCTAGCATCCCATCCACTTAACTCTCACAGTGCCTCTCTCCACCTAGGTGTACAAATGGCAACCTGCAAATTGAGTGCTGGGATAATCCTTATTGAGTGCTAGGGGCAATCCTGCAATGGACTAGCATCCCATCCCAGGGGAAGAAGAAATACTCACTGTCACTCCTTGCTACAGAAACTGGTGATAACTGCCACTACCACTGAGCTTAGACACAGACCTTTTACCTACATCATCAGCTTACCAAAGTTCTTTTTATATCTTTTTCCAATCCAGGGACATCACCTCTCTGTTTTGATGCTTTTTTAAGACTGCTCTCAACAAGTTCATCGTCAAACTTCTTTCTCTTGATGGAACGTGAAGAACTACGCCGTGGAGTGCTGCGCCCTGCTCGTCCTGCTGACCGGGAGATGGGTACCGGGGGTGTTGGTAAAGCATTGGGTGGTAAAGATGACATCGTTCTTGAGCTAAAAGGAATTCAACATTGACTGTTTATGAGGCTCGTAGTAAACAAATATTTTGAACGTCAGCAACATGTACACCTCTATCCACTTGATCAAGATTCAAAATAAATAAATGACTTGAAAATGAATATGACGACCCAGAGAAATGGTAAAGGAAAGCATGCACACTAACTGTCGCGTTCAACACGTTGACGCTTCTCGATCTGTCAGAAGATCGAATTGAATTGTTCGATCTAATATCGATATTTGGTATATGTTTGTCTCTGAATCCCTGAATAAAACTAATATACGCGATGACGTATTATTAACGATGCATTTTACCTGTGTTGTCGTCCTGATCACCACGAGATGACTAAGTAAAGGATACAAACAGCTCTCGACGATTCATTCAACAGGAGACGCCATATTGAAGTTAAGCCCGCATAGATTCATGGGTCGCAGTCCTTCATTAGTTCCCAGTGCGTTGCTGGTCCTAATGGCGCGGGAAAAAATCGGCAAAAAAAACTTTTAAAAAATGTTTTTCGATTTTTCCTCAAGCAAAAAACACTGAAAGAACCGTAAGCTTGAGGAAACGTGAACAAAAAGAAAAGTTACTGCCCAAGGTAAAGGTGAAAAAGTATTAATCAGGACATTTTAATGTGTTCCAACAAAGGCACAGGTTTTTGAAGCACCTTAAGTGCTTAATTAACCTAATCCACATCTTATCCAGATAAATTGTTTACACTGATGAACTTACAGTCCATGTAATGAAAGAAAGCTCATCATAATTTTCTTTGAGTTATTACAGAAGGCCTTTAAGAACTCGGGGGGGGGGTACTCTCTTATATGGGTTATATAGGCATGTGTGGCCCTAAACAGTAGGGTTTTTCAGCCATTTTGGTCATAAATAGGGTATTGATTTTGGCCATTTTGGTTATAAATAGGGTATGGGTTTAACACTCTAGTCTTGAATTGGGTATGTTTCTTAGAAGAAGCTACTTCTTCATCATTATCAATAAGACCATCAACAAAAGCCCTTCATAACTTATGTTTGGAGCAACTGTGTCAGTGACAATGGTCGTAAATAGACTATTGAATTTTTGGTTAGGTCATAAATAGGGTAGCAAAAAATGCAGATTTTGGTCATAAATAGGGTAAGGGTTTGGGGAAGTGGGCCGCACACCCCCAACCAACTTTTCTGGAAGTAACCCCCCCCCCCCCCCCCCGCTCATCTAAAAAATAATTTTTTTTTTTCTAAAAAGAAAAAAAAAAAAAAAAAACAGAACATCTAACTTTTACAAAAATACTTTATAC
>Ga0126338_10001384_pt1 | contig 15618 bp, 5 predicted proteins | sample OrbCmetagenome_2_FD_92529 | JGI IMG/M metagenome (GOLD analysis project Ga0126338, IMG submission 92529) | Coral microbial communities from Petempiche,Puerto Morelos, Mexico - Orbicella C C metagenome | ecosystem: Host-associated > Invertebrates > Cnidaria > Coral | place: Petempiche,Puerto...
ATTTACAGATGACGCCGGTCATTAATTTCAACCTCGTTCCGAGGCTCTCTCTTCTATGTCTCCCTTGGTCGTTGGAAGAAAGACCGTGGTTGCGGCAGGTCACGTGACCACCCAGACTTTGGGTGGTAAAAATATCTGTTGGGTAGGAGGGGTGGCAGAGTGTTTTGTTTGTTGCTGTGACAAACTTGCGGGTTTCAAAACCTCGAGCAGTGGCTAAAAATTGAAAACTACCCACTCTATCGGGGTTCGACGTCGAATTTGCCGATGAAGAATGCTATACGATTTCTGCCGTCTTCAAAATATAGAAGACTTCCGTTCACAAAGAAATTTGGCAGCCGAATGGAGCAGAAACTTTTCGACGGTTAGCAAATGTAAAATGTCATGTAGCGAATCGAAGCGAAACCAGTGGATCAGTCTCTTCGATCTTTGAATTCGGAGGTAATTTATTTTCTTCTTTGTGCGGTATTTTGAATGTTAAAAGTATTTCTGTCACACGACCGATTAGCCGAGTATTCTGACTTGCATTTGATTTGCAGCGGTGCAAAATGATTTACGGTTTTGTTTTGTTGACACAAGCCCACACTTATGTTTCATCTGCATCAGGTTTAATATGTAAGTTTAAATTTAGACAGATGTTGAAACACGGTTCCTTGGCGGACAAGAATCAGTATATATTGATTCTGTACTACGCTAATAAACTCTTTTATAAGTAAATGTTGCTATTTTAACTACTTTGTTGCTCTATATGACTATGACTCTAGAACAGGGCCATACGGAGAATCTTGCATCATCTAAAACTTGGTTTGCAGTGATTTAAGTCCGTTCTCAGTCTCGCCTACTGGTCTTCTTCGCTTTTCTCTAAATAGTCTGAGGGATCTGTATTATGAACAGTCAGATCAATAACCAGTTTTCAAGCACAGCAGGGGCAAGAGAGACGATGCCTTACCGCTAGGAGACAAAACTATTCTGGCTTGTTTACCAGTTCTCAAGTTAACCGTCAACGTCCTTTTTCCTGATGTAGCCATCAGAGAAATCTCTGGTCGCTAACGTGAAGTGCAAATATGGCGAATCTCCAACACGGACAGAATTATTGCGATACCATTCTTGGCGATGAAAATGGATTCATCTTTGCCGTATTTGAAGAAAACCACCGCACGAATGATCAAGAAGGGCAAGTTGACGAAAAGTATTTCCACAATGTTGCGCCAGAACGCCACTCTAAAGCGAATGTTCGTTTCGCCTCCGGACAGGTTGTTTTCCGCCAATTGCCAGGTAGACAACGCGAGACTGATGCATGCTAACACAATCATGAAAACTCCGAATCCGTTTGGTATTCCGAAGTCGTGCTCGTTTTCTTCTAAGACAATGTCTATCATTTCAACAGCATCGAAGAGATCAATGGCCATCTGATAAGACAACTTGGAAACAAGTTCTCTGTGATCATCAGTTTGATCCGAATCGTCAGCAGTGTGCAACAACAACAGTAAAAGAAGTGGGGTGATGCAGAGAACCATCTTCAAAGTATTTGGACCAAGGAGCTTGTTCTTGTCGAGGCTGTCTCCAACAACTTGAAATACGATGACAATGTTGGGTATCAAGGCACAGATGATATACAGATCCCAGACATAAAACAACCTCCGAAGTTTTGCATTGGAAGCGATGAGACAGAGCCATACAATCACTGCTGGCGCGAATAAAGTCGCCAAGGCGTACAAGCGGGAATTTTTCTTGTAAGTAGCTGGATAACCAGCTAAAAAGAAGCACTGAATTATTATCAGAGCGAAAAAAACTAGGCGCGCTACACACTTACAGAACGAAGCCATGACTCTTCTCGATAGCGAGAGAAGTTTTGCAAGCAAAATGTGCTTACTAAGAATCAAAGACGTTGAAGGAAACACTATATAGACCCTACTTACGTCATGATACGTACAAAGTTAGCGAATCAGGTAGCGACACATCGCAAAATGCTAGTAGACTAAAAGGGACTTACCCCAAAGAGGTTCACGAAGGCCACGAGCACGAAGATATCAGTTGACAGAATGGATGTGTTGTAGCGCAGCATCAGCGATATGGAGCGAAATTGACGCTGCATGAAAATCAGATGACATTAATAACAGTTCATGTATCTGCGACCAACAGCATTTTAAAAGATTAAAATAATACAATTTCTGCCGTTTAAGGTAATGTACTTAGCTCTAAACCCTTGTCACAGATTTAATTTAGGAAAGCTTTTCCGGGAAATCAACAGAAACAGCACGTGCTTTCATTTTCCGAGAAAGAGTTACGCATAATAATGTTTGCATAATTCAATTATTATGAAAGCAAATCGGACAGACGCAAGTAGACCTAAAGGGAAACTACCTTCTTAAGGGAAAATTTTCGCTTTTCATTTTCGAAATCGCGAAACTTTGAGGAAGAGATAAAAAGTGGCCTATTCGATAAAGAAATTTGAAACGAATTCCCCAAATCTGCGCGAATTAAGTGTCGCGAGATGTCGCTCTTCCAAAATCGTGAAATTACGTTTCCGTAAAAATTTCATTTGACGATATGATTTAGGCATTGTTCTGTCGTTAGTCATATTCATGAGAATTCTTATGACGTTGGTTTGTTCTCCTTGTCATCTTGTTTAGCCCGCGTTTAGCACTCTTTCCCAGTTCTTACTCTTATTTTATTCACTTCTTCCCCGCTCTTACTCGTTCACAGGCTACAGCCGCGATTTAGTGGTTGAGACAAATCTAAATCCCAACAACTAAGAGTGAGCGAACAAAATTTTCTTTTGAGGAGTGTGTCCTCTACCGCTTTTAGGAGTTGAACTGTAAATGTTAGTGTTTGCGAGAAGGCGAGACTAGCGGTGTTCTTTGCGAGCCGGCGACGAGAATTTAAAGTGCGTTAAAAAAACAAACAAACAAACAAACAAATCGAGACTTTTCATATTAGCCTTGCAAAATGCGGGGCCCTTTGAGAGCTTTGTGAAAAAAAAAAAAAAGAAATGATATTGCGAAACGCGTGCACATAAACGCTTAAAAAAACGAGACTGGGAGACTCCTGAAATTCCACGAAAATTTTTCGAGTCTGTGGATTTAGAATTACCAAAGGACAACAACTTGCATTTCGTGGATTTGATCTCACCTTTAAGGTTGCATTAATGTTTCACTCTTTTGTTCTGCTTACACTGATTCCTGTGAAGTAATTTCATTGCTCGAGAAACATTTTTTTTTGGTTATGTCGGTGAAGCTTGCGAATTACGGCAAAATAAAGCAACAGGAAAAATGATTTGTTTATGTCCGATCAACAAAGAACCAACGAATTAACTGAGGTTTTCTTTTTGTTTCGATTGTCTGTCATTTGGAAGGAGATTGGACAGGAACAAATCTTATAGCTTAAATTGCCTGCTGTTATAACCACATAAATCGTTTCTTGATCTATGAAAATATTCTGTTTGGCCGTAAATAACCTTTTCAGTTTGACTTACTTGCTGGTATGGCTGGTGGTATTGTTTATATGCGAACCTGTTAAACTCTTTTAAACAGAAACTTAATTAATCTGACACATTTTATTAAAAACAACTCGGATGGGAAATATTCATTTTATTCGACGAATCACTGGCATGTTTCCAAAAGAGTGGTCTCTATGTCTAGTATCTTAAGAAAGACGAAATCGTAGCGAACTGTAGGAATGAAACGTTTTACGAATACTTCTCAAGAAACGGATGCCAGAAAGAACGCTACCTAATTAAGATTCGAGGTACGAGCTTTGACAAAATGTCAGTTTATTTGTTGATTATTTTATAAGTAATTTCCAGATGCCAAAATTAAAGAAAAACTGACGTGATTTAGAACTGAGATAATTAACCCTTCTGCGGTGAAAAGCAACCACAATTTACCGTTCGATCACCAAAACGAGCTGTGTCTATCTGCCTTGGTGTATCTTTGTGTTGTGACAACCAGTGAGCGTCATAAATGGCGTTATCATGATCCGTCTGCCGTCCAATAGCATTAAAGTCAACAGTCAATTCTCAAATAAGATAGCCTTCGAACGTCAAATAAGAAAAAAAATATTCATATTTTCAGTCATCAAACAACCGAAAATTCAACAGTCAACCGTTGCTAAGGTACATTTTTAAACCGTCAACCATCGAACCGTGACGGTACTCCTAATTGACAGCCTAATTCAATAGCGGACCCTGAAACAGATATTTACTACTCAATCGTACTTGGTACATCTACAGCTGAAGAAGAGGCGAGGAGGTAACGAAACCACATTTACTCCTTCAGAGGAAGCTGGAGGGATGCGGGTAGCAGTGACACTATTGCCGACTTTGTTTTTCTCCGTGGTGGTTGTCCCATCAAGAGAAGAGAAGACAAACTCTGCAGCAGGTATGATCAAGGACTAGTTGACAAATTTACAAATTTGTCAACAAACTCTCATTGATGATACTGAAAAGAATGCATGAAGTGTCAGACGCAAAATTAAACGTCGACGCGAGTTTCATATTAACAAGTAATGTTGTTATGATCGCTTCAACTGATGATGACTTTTTGGATTTTCAAATTCATTTATCTGCAGTTCTTTTATGATGATTTCGTCTTACGAGAAGGCAATCATCTACACAGAGTCTTCGTTAAACACATCTCACTGATATCCCTATTAAGGAAGCGAGAGTTGAGAAGAACGGTAAAAGTAACTAACAGATACAATATCCGCTGTGTTAATTTTATGATATTTTCAAATTAAAGTTGTTCGTTATTTCGTGGCTTATTATTAGAGTATCAAACAAGATGGGACAAATTTTGTTCTAAGAAAATTGTTTTGTTCTGGTTTAAATTTCATTTAAAACAAATTCGACCGAAATAGACCAATTTCGACGTACCATAACAAAATTCAGCCTAACGCAATAGACCTAAAAAAGAGGCTCTTGAGAATAAACCACACACTGACTCTATAGTTATTCCCAAGAGCCTCGTGTTGAGTTATATTGTTTCAGGCTGAATATTAAATATCGAAATTGGTCTATTGTAGGAAGGTAGTACTTTAGGGTCTTGAAGTGAATTTCTGTCAGGTCGGCATTTCTCACAGGATCATCCGATAACTAAAACCGTACTTTAGTCACCCGTATCGATCAGATTAATGGAGTTCTGCAGCTTGTCGACCTGATATTATATTACAAACATTAGTATATAGTCTAGTCGTCTTTGGTCCCCGTTCTCGCTTTACATTCCCAAAGGCATTTAATAATAGTTGCAATAACCAGTCTTAGAAAGTGAATCGCGCTGGCGGGCATGCGTAAACAATCTTAAGTCGTTGGTAGCTGCCAAGGACTGTACTGGGTGTCGACCACATTTCTGGCCAAACAGATAACCGTGAATAAAAAAAATAATAGTAATTATCAAAATAAAACATGACAGCGCGCAGCCGCAATTAGACCTCTTCCACGGTTGTTTCAAAAAAATTGCTTGGAAGATAACACAAGAATTCATTGTTTGTATGGTTTTGTTTTGTTTGTCTGTATATTTTTAACGGAAGCGCTGTCTCACGTAATGGCAAAGTTTGTTGTAAAGATGTTATGCAGCTGTTCCTCAAGCAATCGCGTTTGACTGAGAAATTAGCTAGTTTTCGGTTTCAACTGCGTGAAAAATAAAATTTGAATTTTTTATCTTCACTTAGCTTAGGCGATCCAAAATCAGTTATTTACATAGAAAAATATACATGAATAAAATGCCGGCACAGACTGTAAATAACATCTACCTGTCAAAAGAAATGTACATCAAGTTGGAAGGCGAAAGATATACACGAGCTCCACACTTCGATTTTGCACGATTAGTTTAAATATTCCTACATTCTCTTCGTCAAGCCATATTGTATTTACAATGGAGAAAACAAATTGTCATTCGATGCAAGAGTCCATAGTCTCTTGTTCGATACACCCTTTTCTTTCTTTTAATTGGCCGAGAGCCTACCACGTGACCTACAAATAACCGCCGACAAATAATGGTCTGCTCATGCGTAGTACCGTCTAAAAGTGTTTTGCTGCAAATAACATTCCGTTCATGCGTATTTGTAATCACGCTCTTGAGTGAAAAATAGCTGATTGTTTCCCTGGAGTGCCAGAGAGTGATTTAAATAAATGAAAACAAATATGGTGATCGAATAGCTGGTTTTCACATGACGTCACGAAAATTCGAACTACAAAACTATTGATCTTCCTGAGATTTTACTTAAATAATGTATAAGAGCAGCTGAAAACTAATATTCATACAAATTTTCGCTCCGAATGGGTACTTGGTTTTGTGATACACAGCGCTTAAATTTCTAAGCTTTTGCGTGACGCGGCATTTACATGACGGCCAAGAGAGCTGTCATGATGGTTAAAAAAGTGACTTATTTCGGGGATCTTGGCTATCTAAACAGTTCATGTCTTAGAAAAAGTCTTATATTAATGTTTTAGAGTTCCTCGATGGATAAATTCACGCTCTTGTTCCAAAACTCAGTGACAGATGTTTCTGTTGGTTTCCGACCTCCATGTTGGTGTCCATACGGATGGGCATTAGCATGGCGTCGCCATACAAATCTCTATAAATTTGGGTAAAAAATTTCTCCGCATATCTCGCATAAGAAAAATTGCTGGTACCAGAATTTTGGCGAGAGTCTTTGCATATTTAACTTCTTTGATTTCCCAGATTCTGGACTTTATCTATTGACTGGTTTTGATTTTTATTTTGATCTATTTTGAATTGCGTGACACTGAAAACCAGCAATAATAACGCAATTACTGAACTTATTATCTCACAGATCAATTATTTGCCCCAGCCCTCAGCGTCGGCAAATAACTGATCTGCTCGCTTCTGACAAATCACTATATTTTGCTCAGCTTTGTCCAATAACTGTTAAATCAGTTTCTCTATTCTGTAATAAAACTTGTTTGATTCTCGCAGTTTGGTAGAAGTGCTGGGTAACCATATATAGTTTGCATTAATTTATTGAATAAATAAGATAAATTAAAAATGACATTCTTTTACACGTAAATGTTACTGACTACCTGACATTCACTATTGTATATTTGCTGTACTCAGGTTCTAAAGAATCGAAAGAGAATCTTGAAAAAAATGCGGAGGATATTACAAACAATTTCCTCAAGTTATCCAAGCCAGATGATGGTAAGAGTATCCAGTTGTATGAGTTTTCAAACACTGTAATTTAGTCCAAAGTGCTAATAGTACGTAAATTCACGACCAACGAGCAATGACTACCTTGTAGTTATAACATGGCCTTTGTCCCATAACTGCACTTTTTTAACACCTAAGTGACGTTCCTTCATCTTAGCGCATGTCAGCACAATTTATTTATTTGAAACATCATCGTCTAAGGTTAGGGGTGGGGACTGCCCTGCAGAGAAACCCGAAAGAGATTCCAGAACCTCCCACCCTTAAGAGATACCAGTTCACGAATACAGCTATATAGTAGTGTCTGCCATATATATAGATTTCTGACTTAGCACTCTCAAAGTTAGCTGGTCCAACAACTTTTAAAACTGCCTTCATTTTAGCCTGGGGGTAAGAAATATATATCCCATGAGAAAAGATCGGAGATGCTCATTTAGGGTTAAAAATAACGGACTTTGGTCTCACGTAACGTAATCTGGACGAAATACTACCATTTTAGCGTCAAGGTACCTTTTTGGGTTGTACTCGAGTAAATTATTAAAGGCACGCTGTCTGTCCGTTGGGGTCAAATAAAGCTCGCACCACGCTCAGATTAGTCTCTTTTAGGGGTTGAATTCAAATTTCCGAATAGTTCCCTGACTTTTTTATATGGGAGTTCCCCCCAGGAGGATTTCAAGACATGAATACCCTGAGGTTACCCAATCATTCTTCACACTAGTAGATCAAATTCAGTTTCCCAGGAGGTTATTCTCCTACATCTCTATATTATAGAATAAAGTTTATATTTACTATGTGTAGGTAAGCCTCCTGCTGTAGACCTCGTGTTTGCTTTAGACGCCTCAAATGATACTTCAGTGGAGGACGGCTTCGAGTATCAACGTGTGCTTGTCAGATCCTTGTTAGATGGCTTCAGCATTTCTCCGAGCGGAACTAGAGTGTCCATAGCTTCCTGTCGGTGGCCGTACTCTCACGTGAACTTTAACCTTAACAGCCTTGTCAATAAGGAATGTGTCATGGCGTGGATTCCAACATTAAGGTAAAAATGGTAATCACCAGCTGATAAACAACGGTAGAACCTCTCCACAACGGCCACCTTTGGGACAGAGGATTGAGGTCGCTATAGAGAGTTGTCCGTAATGGGAAGGTACGGATGTAATGTGACACCTGTTTTTTTTAGGGGCCGCAAAGCATTTTTTTTAACACAAATGCTTATTGTAGCATCTAAATAAGTAACACAAAAAGAATGTATCAATAACATAGGAACTAAACAGAAACAGAGACCAACGACGTGCGTATGAATCAAGTTTCGTGACCTTTTCCAACAAAAAATGGGTTTGTTTTGTAGGCACCGTTTGTCAGTCGTTGATTAACTGGTCATTTGTCGAGAGGCTATTTTGGCAGCTGGGAAACGTTCTAGTGGTTAGTCGTTGTGGATATGTGGCCGTTGTAGAGAGGTTTAAATAAGAGCGAGTGTATGGACCGTCCGCCGTCCGTTAGTGGAGGTTCGACTTTAAGCTAAATCTTTGTAAAAATGACCGTGGCGTTGTGCGGTCCCGAGCGCGCAAGCTTAGTTGATAAGCGATACGACTGAAAATGTTTCGAAAACGCAATTAAAAGATCGCGGACTGGAAAGCTTCTTTAATTTTACAGCGCGCAATTCTGAGATACGACTGAGATTCGGCGTTTGACGTTCTCAAAAGAAAAGAAGGACAAGATAATTAGAATAAAGAGGAGGGTAATTTGTTACGAATAAGTTATTTCTTTTAAGAAACTTAGTAAGCTTCAAAACGACCAGAAAATCGTCAGTAGTGGCGGCAAGGGACAATGCGGGACATACTAGGCCGACGATGGAGCAATCTGATTGGTTTTAGTTGTTTGCTCTCTCAAGCCGTGTAATAGGAAGCCACTTTTGAAGATTTTCTAGTAATTTTACATGTAGGAGAATTAATTTTCTGACGGCTCCTTTCCTTCTTCTCTCCTTTTGTTTTTTGTCTTTGTTTTTCATTTGAAAACATGAGACATGAGTAAACGTATAGCTGGCTCTTATTCTGAAGTCAGAAGTTTACGGTGTCTTTTCGGTCCATGATCATGGCCGTGGCATTTTTCAAAACATCTTCAGTCGTGTGACAGATCTCTCATTAACCAAAGCTTCCCTAGACCTTACTTTTAAGATAATCTCCCAGTACGGCCCTTACGCCAAGTCTTGGAAGAAAATTAATTGTCACTAAAGGTTTGTTATACATGTAGGTCATATGGCATAACAATATACATAAAAATACCTTTTTATTGCGTGATAAAGTGCGCAAGGAAAGAAAAGGCAGGAAAGGTAGCCCCATCTTGCGCGCTTGGGTAGCCAATTACAACGCAGCATTTGATCATCTTGGCCGCTCCGAAATAAAGCAAAAATTATAAATTCTTCGCAGCTTATTGATTGTATGATAGTTTGCTTCTGCCATTACAGGTACGAGACCGGATATAAAGCACTTGGTAGATGTCTTGTTGCCGTTAAAGGAGTATTCGAACAAAATACTGTAATGCAGAGAAACTCGAAGAAAGTATTGTTTATTGTTACCACCGGTAAATCATGGAGTGGAATTCATCCAAGGTTTCCCACTAAGTGGTTGAAAAAACATGGCGTTGAGATATTTGGCCTAGCGATAGGTCACAGAAAAGACGGCTTCGAGCAACTTCGAGAAATTTCCAGTAGTCCTATGGACGAACACGTGTTTTGGGTGAAGGAATTTAAGGACGTCCCCTGCTTGTCCAAAATGCTAAGAGGCAAAGGTGAGCACAGAACACATTTTGGTCTTGAGCTATAACGTGTTTAAAATTGTTGAAAAGATTATTAACGCTTACCAGCCCGGGATTAATAGTTGATAAATGTCTCAATTTCGCTTGATAAAAGTGCGTTTTATTGGTTATGTTCTGTAAGATTTGATTTAATCGTCTTGAAAAGTAGAGAATAGATCATATAAAAAGGAAGTCTTGCTGGCAAATCTTATAACTAATATCAAAATTCATTAATTGTGCCTCGAAAACCGGGGTTTTGCGTAAAACGAAAAAAGTGAAGAACAACACTAAGCGGCTTTTTAAAGAGTATTATTTGCGTTTGATTTTTGTTCCAACGAATTCAAATCAATACATCTGTGCTCACGTTATAAAATACCTAGCTACCTTCAAATGACTAACTACGTTTGGTTCACTTTCTTATATGTTTTTTCAGGAGGCTACTCAGCCAGTTGTCGCGGGAATAGGACCTTTTATGATGAGTGTGAACGCATGTGTTCTTGTGTGAGAGGTCGTCCAAGGCAATGTAAACGCGTCCGAAAAGACTTTCTATCCATGAAAAAAGAGGACAGAACTCATTTCATCAAAGTTTTAAAAATCGCGGCCACAAAAGAGCCATTTAGGTCACAGTATCTAGACCTGGCTTCTACGTACAAGAAATTCTTCCATCGTATCAGAGAGAGGATTGTTTTTCTACCCTGGCATCGAGCCTTTCTTTTAAGACTAGAAAATCTGCTGTTACAAATTGACTGCCGCGTTACCCTTCCCTACTGGGACTGGAGCCGAACATCCGGAAATCATTGGGAACTCGACAATCCAGATAGCATTTGGAACAAAGCTCATTATGGTCTCGGAGGCAATGGAACAGAACCCAATAATTGCGTCACTTCAGGACCATTTCGTGAAGAACAATGGAACATAACCACGGATGGTGACAAAACAACTTGTCTGAAGAGACATTTCCATGGCAACCTCCCAGATCCACAAAAAATTCAAACTGTGCTAAGCTTACCCTGGGAAAAATTCTCCGACTTTGAAAAAATCTTGCGTGTTACATTCCACCATTCCGTAACTTGTGATAACATCGGTGGCCATGTCTGCTCCAAAGAAGCAGCTCAAACGCCTGAATTTATCCTTATAACTTCTTTTGTCGACAAGCTGTGGGGTCAGTGGCAGAACATAAGCGACTTTCACCGGGACACTGGGTATCCAATAGTTGGTAATAATCTTCCTGGCTTTTACTTAAGTTATGTTGGTGACGTGCTTCGATTGGACAGACAGCCTGACTGTGTAAGCATTATATATGACAAGGCTAGCATAGCAGAAGGTATAAAATGTTCCGAATCTTCGTCTAAAGGCGATTAAAATGATTTCAAACAGCGTGGTTATGCCAATATTAGCTGCAAGATTCCAGCCCTTGTGATGTTAATTGCAATATTCAGATGAAGGGCAATAATGGAATAGTCAATTGCCGATGAAACTTCAGTGAACTTTAATGAAGAATAGTAGTACCCATACATCTAACCACAAACAAGTCATTCAAAACAAAACATACTTTATTGTATACTATAGTACTACCCAAACTCACCCAGACGTTTCTCTATGGTAGTAATCCAGTCCAGTCTTCCAGCGTATTCTCGGAAACCATTATTTAGAGGTCAAATTTTAAGACAATTTTATCGTCACCAAATTGTCAACAAAAACTTTCTAAAATGAGCTATGAAAAATGATATAATTTAAAACATCCATTAAAAAAAAAAAAAAAGCTGCAACTGAAACTCACATTTTGTATTGCACATCTCATTATACATGTACAGCATAGTTCGCAATAAACTCAGTTCTTTTCGCGAATTTTGTCAGGTGCCTCCGATCCTCCCACCAATCCTAGCTATTGGATGATCTCGTGTGACGTCATGGCAGCCATATTAGTGTACGAAAACAATGAAATGGCGGCCATGTTGTTGTCCCAAACTCTAACTCTTCTTTCTATCGTAATCACTTTCTTTTGCATGGTTGCTGGCCACGCGGGTGAAAACGCTCCAGGGTTCTAATTAAGTGCCAAGGAATACTATTTATGTACCCGCGCTAGCATTGCAGTTTGGATAACAGATAAAACACTTAAGGAGTTTACATATCGATGGATCTTAGACGTTGAAAAAACAAACAAACAAACAAACAAATAGCTCGAGACAGCAGCCAAGTTTCTTCCGCTCTTGTTTACAGTTCCTACAAGCAGTAAACAACAGAAAAGGCGCTCGGCGAATGAGGACTCCCTTGTCCCGCGCGCATTCCCGCGCCGTAACTCTCATGCCATTTGTGTACTCGCTCTAAGTTTGCTCGGCAAAGTAGTGCACCTATTTTGCATTTTCGTATTAATATATAGGAACTAAACTCTATTATTATGATGCATATCTCAGCCTGAACCTCAGGCAGTGAATCAATTACATTCACTCTCATATTTTACCAGTGTTGGGTCGGAAATACGCCATATTACACAGGCTAGCCTTATAATTGTCGCCGCCATCAGTTTTATCAAGAGCGGTTGTGAATACTATCATCGCGTCTTTCCCTCAGGAGTTCCATCCTCAAGTATAAGTAATTGCATTACGTTCGAAAGAAAAGATCTGAAATAAAACAAAACGAGAAAATTCTATGAGTTTAAATGTTTTCAATTCAATGGAGAAAAGTGACCTTCATTTAACCAAACATAAATTAGACAGCATCTAATGTTTCGCTTTGTAAAACACACACCTGCCTTATCTGGGAAACCATGTGTATAAGAGAGAGTTAACGGGTCGTCCATATCCGTAATTGAATCAGACAGTAAAAGCGACCTTCTAGCAACTCTATACCCGTAAAACTTGACTTCTAAATTATTTGGTCATACATAACACTTTCCACAAATGGTAGACTTAAAAACGTTTCTTATTACCCTTATTGCATCCTGTCATTTAATGGCCAAGAACAGAACGAGGGAGGAAAGGATTTTGTTTGGCAGCCATAGGACTGTTAAAGAACTGTGTCCTTGTGTGGTTGTATTGACTGGATTGTTTTATGACCCGTTTGTTCAGACTAGTATTGGGAACTGAAAATCATTATCAGTTGACACGACTGGCCAATAGTGAAGTACTCTCAGCACAACCAACCGTAAACGTTTGATCCTAGCAGCGTTTTATTTAAGTGCGGACGAAAAGGCTATTCTGGAATATTCCAGAATGAGAATATGTTGCGTAATAAGGTTAATTGAATGCAGTCTAAAAGTCTGTTCCCATTGGAACACGATCATATTTTCTTCCGTTACCTTGTTTTCGTCAATAAACACTGGCGTCTCGGATGGTTCAACCTTTCCACCGTCTAGTTTATCGTCATGATCAAAGTTCAGTGCAACAGTTTGGAATTCGTAAGGAGGTGGCTGGTCATAGACTACTCCGTTATCATGTCCAAGATTGGACTTCTCTTCATAATATTTTCTTTCCTTTTCGCGCTTTTCTTGTCTTTCTTTGATTCGACGTGCTCTTTTAGGTCTATGATCAAATATTAGTGTGAGTTTATACAGAATACAAATAACTCTGTTGAGAGTCCTTTCAATATTGTATAAATTATATGCTAAGTAAGCTACTTTCAGCGCGAATTATCAAACAGTTATTAAGATTACCGCGATAACGCATACAGGTGTCTTGCGTCCAAGCGATGTAGTGCGCCCATTTTAAAATATAAATACCTAAACCCCCATATCAAAGTAAAGCTTATAGAGCTGGCTATCAAACCATACCAAGAATTTTCAAATGAAATAAAGTGTCGAATTTTTCACGACCTCTAAACGTGAGCGTCCAAGTCACCTTTTGAAAGCCACAAGCCAAAGCAAAAGGCATACAGTAACCTTAAGTTTTGAGTGAGATTTCGGATCGGTCGTCGCTAAATTTTTGGCTTTCCCTCATTCGTCAATCGGAAACAGATCTTGTTTAAAGGCAAATATCCATGTATAGATCCAATGACGACGTTCATGTTCATATTATCCTTCAAACAGCTATTTCAAAGATCAATCAAGTCTCACTTATTATCACACTTTTGGAAATATCTTCGGATATACCCCAGTTTTGGCAGAAGCATGTACGTTGCATTACTTTGATGTTTAGGGCAATAAAATAGGGCAATGAAACGTACCTGTGTCGACCGCAAAGACAAAAAAGTCCAATAAGAATCACGCAGCCAAACAGGGCAATTGGAATAACTAGAAATATAATAATGCAAAATTTGTGAAAAATGCTTTTTAATTAACTCTTTCGGTTAAGGCCAGGGAAAAAGCAACGGGAAGAATTAAGCTCCGTCTGAGACTATGAAGCTCTCTTCTCCAAGACAGCTTCATCGGCAGGCTAGAGAGGAATGGTCGTGCGGTACTAAAAAAAAAAAAAAAAAAGCTTGATGGGGTTGTAACTCTAAACGTTGTTCCTAGAAACCTGTGCCTAAAACCGGACTTATTTTAGTTTTCCAGGGAAGTTCAGGTACCATGTTCCAGGTTACCACGACCCTCGACTCATGCAGCGTCATCTTTCCATCAATTTTACACCAACTTTTGAACACTGATATTTGAAACAACGATTTTGTGACTAGTGAGTGTAAACCAAGAAGATGAGGGTGATTGTTGCTTGTTGATTTTTTCAGCTGAAAGTTTAACTGCTCAGATTTAACTTGTTCTCAGCATTAATGACACTTTCAATACCATTTTAAGTACAAGATCCAAGAACATGTGATGGGATTGTTATCTAAGCAATAGAGCACTTTTTTCCCGTGTCTACACAGCCTAATCTAAACAAGAAGGGGTTCGGAAAATTCGAGACAGTTATGTAAACCCAAGACGGAGTCGAGGGCTTGCATAACTTTCGAGAATTTTCCGAACCCTTGCGGTATTTAGATGAGGCTAGGTAAACACGGAAATAGTGCTCTATTGCTTTTGTAAAATGTTTCTGAAAAAAAGCTCGAATTTACAACGTTACATCCGTGTTTACATACTCTCATCTAAACACACCTATCAACCAATGACAGCGCGCGCAGTATCTCATTTATTTTATAGAAGATAATCTTACCTAAGAAGAGAGTTTCTTTTAATGGCGTCTCCGCATTAGGCGCATCGTTTAACACATCATTATAAATGTACATTGTTGGACCGTCTGTTCCTTGAAAAGAAAACAGAAACACACAGGTTAGATGACTGTTTTAACCTAACCTAGGCCCAATTCAAACGTCGAACTTCACGTGAGACGAACTAAACTGAGCGAATTAAGTTCATGATAAGTTCGACGATTGACTCAACTGAGTTCGTCCGTCTGAAGCAGACGGAAAAAATGTGTCACTCCATCTAAATTCGAATTAAGTTCGACGTTTGACCCAACGGTCGAGCTTTATCCGTTTGGACTCCGTTGGATCGACACACATTGTAATTTAGGTCGTCTCATGTGAAGTTCTACGTTTGACTTGGGCCATAACCATCGAGCTTGCAAAGATTTTAAAAACCTTCCGCCGGATGATCAGCGTGTCACACGCTTTGCAGCAAAAAAACAAAACAAAACAAAACAAAACAAAACAAAACAAAACAAAACAAAACAAAACAAAACAAAACAAAACAAAACAAAACAAAACAAAACAAAACAAAACAAAACAAAACAAAACAAAA
>Ga0126338_10001385_pt1 | contig 15614 bp, 5 predicted proteins | sample OrbCmetagenome_2_FD_92529 | JGI IMG/M metagenome (GOLD analysis project Ga0126338, IMG submission 92529) | Coral microbial communities from Petempiche,Puerto Morelos, Mexico - Orbicella C C metagenome | ecosystem: Host-associated > Invertebrates > Cnidaria > Coral | place: Petempiche,Puerto...
ATGTATGTATGTATGTATGTATGTATGTATGTATGTATGTATGTATGTATGTATGTATGTATTGTTTTGAAGAACTGGTTAATTGCTGGAGATCACACTGGATCCCAGACTGTGATAAATAGCAAACGAGGCCCAGAGAGTTTGTCATAATAGTCGCGCATTTTTTGCTGTGAATTGAATGAAACATGTTTTAGAAAGCAGGAAAGACAATTTCTTCCCCTGTATATTTTCTGAAGTGGCTTGTTCTATATTTTTTTTGCGAAAAAAAAAAAAAAACTTCTTAGGGCCTGTTCACATGGAAGTGGGGGACCTCAGGCAGGTGAAGTCTCCCACCTTGGTGGGGTAACCAGTCTATCCATACAATCTCTCTTTTTCCTTGATCATGTTCACATATTAGGTGGGGTACCCCACCAAGGGGGGTTACCTGGCCAGCCAGTCCTGGTAGCCCTCTTTGGTGGGGTGAGTTTTCTCCATGTGAAAGCTGCGGAGTGGGGTAACCCGCCTAACCGGGGTAATCAAATCACTGTGCCAAAGCCCGCCAAAACACACCGGAGAACAACATGGCTGCCAATCACTACGAGCCAGTTGTTGTAAAACAAGTAGAAGATACAGCTAACATGCGCTAGTAACAGATGTACTAACACGAAAGTAACTTTAGATAAGTGCATGCTAGCAAGCACAGCCTGAGCGTGAAAAATTACAACTCTGTGCTAAACATGCTTTTGAGCTCTTGTTCGATATTGAGTAAAGAAGAAATTGCTTTCATTCAGACCATCAGGCCTCAAACACCAAAGCCTGTGGGCCCATTGGCCCTCTTTATCGCTTAATGCAGACTCACTTGCTACTCTATCAGTGAGTCAAATACTGACATCCTCAAGGCAAATATGACCTGGACCATTGAAATGTCTAGCATGAGCCCTGAGGCGACTCTTATGATTATTAAATCTTAATCTAAACTTTGTTAAGGTAGATTCAGCATATTGAACACTGCAGACTTTACAACACATACATCCACAGCACACCTACTTTTGTCAGACTTAAAACAACCACCCTCTTCAACCGTCTGATTTGCAGCAAAGCTTGGTCGAAATTGAGATGGTGGTAGATGGGGTAGCCTTGAGAATTAAGTGCAACTGTTCCACCAATGATTTCTTGCAAAATGTGAAGAATACAAAGGGTATCTGAAGTCGCAAAATTACCTAGAGTTTAGTTGACAAACAGTTTTATAGGGGTCATAAAATTCAAAGATCTGAACTTTTAAGCAAAAAGGTGAAAGCTAACAAAAATGTTTTTCCTCTGGTTCTTGATTAAATCAAATATGTTCAACAACAGAAGAACATGAAGATATAACTGATCATCGCAGTTAGATATACACACAACTTAACCAGCTGTGAAATTAAAGCCTGAAAAAAATCCAAGCTTGAAGGGGATTTGAACCCATGACCTCTGCGAGACCACTGCAGTGCTCTACCAACTGAGCTATCGAGCCAACTGGGGCTTGATAGCTCTAATAGCTCAGCTTGTAGATCACTGCACTGATATCGCAGAGGTCATGGGCTCAAATCCCATTCAGGCCTGAATTTTTTGGGGGCTTTGATTTCACAACTGCTGAAGTTGTGTGCATAATTGTGATAATCAATCATATCTTTATATCTTTCTCCGCAGTTCAAATATATAGTTTTTCATATATTCACTTGCCACAGAAGAACATGTGAATTGGCGGTACATTGCAATAGTTCCCAACATGACGTTTCTTAAATGAGTTTTATCATCATTCAACAAATTAAATCTTTCCAAACCCCATTACATTTAGACCAGGTACTGCTTACCAGAGTAGTTTATTGGATGACACAATTATTCACACTTAATCTGCATGGCCTTAACAAAAGGTATGGATTCTGCTCCAAAAATTGTATTAATATTTTATTGCGACAACTGATTAGACCTTTTCACATGTTCTTGCTCGATAAATGAATTGTTACTTGTCCAGTTCCTATTTTATTATTAGCATGTTGTAAATAGTTAATTGTTGTTAATAGTCAATTGTTATGTAAGTACTCTTGCATTCATGGACTCCATAGAAGGATCCTGTTATTTATGGTTAAAGTGTCAGGGTTGTCAGTTGGGTTTTGAGTAGCAGGTTCCATACAAAAAGTAGGCAGCTAAAATTTGTGTGAAAAACTTGCCTTGGAGTGGCTGGGCACAATGTGCACTTTGCATTGGTTTGGGAGAGTATTGGGGGGGGGGGGGTAGCCCTCTCAAATTTTTGAAAAATGATTCCCTGAGATACGGTGTGGGGCTATTTTCAACAAACATTGGGTATATTTGTAGATGGTTTTCCCACTCTTCATATAAATGACACGGCAAAAAGGTAGAGAGGATTGACACACTCGAACAAGTAGCTCCAGAAAACAAACAACTGGGAGATTTCAATGATAAGTGGAAATATTTCTTTTAAGTTTCGCTTCCCTTATTACTGAGACCCTGTTAGGGGTAACTTCCGACAAGCAACGTGGCCTTGAAATGGCGTCACGAGAGCTATGAATTGGCGACGAACGACAGACTACTCCAGTGAAATAGAGAAAGTGACACCTATGGCAAGATAGACCGACAATGAATTTCAGAACTGAGAATGCAGTGATTGTTTTAAACATCTGAGTCGAAGTGAAGACGCATTTCCAGAGTTTTAAATGTGTTTTCCTCTCTCACGCGTGATGTCGATGGGTCGTGAAACACAGGCTTTCTTATATATGCTAAAACGTCCATGTCCAATAAATCGAGTCTGTCATTGCTGAGTATTTTTTCTCACTCTCAACTGAGTGAGCAGTGCCCTAAAACGCCTAAAAACATGCATAAGGAAAAAAGAAAGTATTTATTTGTGTTTTATATACTTTATCTTTTGTATTTTGTGCAATAAAGCAAGAGTTGTGTTAAAAAAGGTTAAGGAGGCAATACAAAAATAACTTTTCGTTCTTTTTCTTTTTTAACTTTTTCCATAAAATTTACTATTGTGAAATTTCCTTTTAAAAACTTAAAAACCCTGTATGAATAAAATCTCATCAAGAGTGTCCCCCCTCAAAAAATTTTTTTATCATTCTTTAATTTAACATTTTGTCTAATGTACAGATAAATTTGGCAATAATGCCACATGCAGAATCCATGGCTTTGAATTTTTTGATATTTTGGTGCTTTTGAATGCATTTCTTGGTTTTATCTTAAATGAAATCGTAATTTGATAAAAGTTTCTTTCAAGTTTCTTTCATATTTTTATCTAAGTTTGGAATTTAAAGTGTTTTTTAAAAGCGAACTTAATTTGACATGCATGCGTTATCTGATAAGCATTTCGTCGGGACTTTGCTTCTAAATTTAAAAATATTCTGTGTTTATCCCGATGTTTGTATTGTATTATGCTAAGCCCTTTTTGTGGGTTTGTTAATTCAGAAAATTACTACCTCGCTTTGGAAAATGTAAAGGAGTATATTTCCATTAAAGTAAGGGAAAGTGTAGAGTGAAGTAATTCTGCAGTTTTGTGGCGGATATATGTTGCTTCTCTCATTATTAGCACTTAGCTGAAGAGAAAAAACACTATAGTCCTAATGTTGTAGTGCCATTTGTACAGAATGAAAACTCACCTTTTACCAGACTATTTAAAGATACTTTATTCTGCATTTTGTTGGCTTCAAAAATGATGTGCCGAGGTGTAGAACATTTTATGGTTCTTTAAATCAAGTTTCGATTTGTGTCACACACGTTTTGAGCAACTACTTTATCCCTCCAATCCACTTTGGGTTCAAACAAATTATAAACTGAACAATTTTATTTCCATTTTAGTTTTCCAATATCAGGCTCAGGACTAACCAACTAGCATTTGGAGTAGCCTGGGCAGTTTTCAAAATAGCCAGTTAAATTTGCAGGTTTCTGGTTTATTTTGAGAACCCTGAGTGTGCTGTCCATGGGCTCTCTGCGGGGAATTAATTACAGTATTGTTTAAGGGCCCTGCTTGGGACTATGTTATAGCCTTAATTATGATCATTCAGAGGCCTTTATATTAGTGGCTGGGGAATTTGTCATGTTTGACTCATTACATAACTTTTGCCACGCTTTTTCTTATACAATTGTTACTTTATTTTGCTTGTAATTTAATTTGAATTTCTTAATTAAGCTCCTTATGAAAGCCAGTACCTCAGATATGCACAACCATTGTAAATAGATTTTAGTTTTTAGTTTTTAATGTATATCTGAAGTAGGCTGAACAGCTGAAACGTCATTAAATCAAGTCAGACTAGTGAAAATTCCGGAGGGGTGGGGGGTCAAAGACGCAGGAAATCCAGAACGGAGGAGGGTGTGATGTTTGAACTTACTTTCCAGATGTCCTTCGATTCAGTAGACTAAAGTATCGTTCTGGCTGTTCAAAAAAATCTTTTCTTACCGAGTAAGTAGATCTTTCACATGAAAAAGTAGTAGCTTTAACACTTGTATTTCAATCACATTACAAATGAAAAAAAATTATGTCTTCAAAAAGTACTTTGGAAGCCAACAAGTGCAAAGAACATGCTGCTCGTGGACATGGCCAGCATTAGGGAAAAATTAGCGTCCGGGCGGTGTATGGGGGCATTCACTGGACATGATTTTATCTAAAAATATGGTTTTTAAGTGTCACAGAATATTTAAGGACGTCTCACATGGACAAAACATTGAGGTGATGTTACACTGCCCAATTTTTGATTTTAACCCATCAATTTTGCCTTAAAAATCAATAGTGTAGCATGGTGCAGGGGGAACCTTTTAATGCAACATTTCTTTGGGAAAACATGTTGCAGGGGTGTTAAAGCAATTCAAGAACCTGCAACACTATTGCCCGAATTAAGAATGTTGCATTAAATATTGACTTGTATAACATTACCATTTTTTTATGTTTTTTCTTCTATTTACTAACTATTCATTCATATCATTTTGCCATGTACTTATTTATGTGTATCTATTTACTAGACCGTCTAAATAATAGCGAAATACGTCGTTCGAATTCCCCTCAATTCTCTTGTCTGTTGATCGTCTAAAAGTTGAATTTTTAATAACCATTATCTTATTTATTCACTGAAAAAAGGTAACATACAACGCAATTAAAAAAAAAAAAAATACAAAAAAAAAATACAAAAAATTAAAATGTAACAACTTACGAAAAGAAATTCCAACTAGTGAAAACAGCTAACTGAAAAGATCTACGAATTATGGTCTTATAAAATATTCACAGGAATATAACATTACCTTTCCTTGTAATTAAAGCCTGAAAAAAATTCAGGCCTGAATGGGCCTGAATATATTCACTTGCATTCTTCACCATCTACAGGTATATTACAAACTCACAATGTGACCAGCTCCCAGTTGGCTTGATAGCTCAGTTGGTAGAGCACTGCAGTGGTATTGTAGGGGTCATGGGTTTGAATCCCATTCAGGCCTGAATTTTTTTCAGGCTTTAATTTCACAGCTGCTTAAGTTGTGTGTATAACTGCGATGATCAATCATATCTTCATGAACAATATTTTGTTGTTAAGTTAATGGAACATACCAGAAGGGTCCAGTGTACCTCTTTTGATTGCTGAACTTTTCCGTTCTGCTATTAATTTTTTGGATTTCAAATTCTGTGTGCCACCATGTTTGTTTTTACAAAGCTTGATGGGAAATTATGAGGTCACTGTGCAGTTGGATGTTTTTAAAATACAGCGTTGCATGAGTCTAGCGATATAAAAAATGCTTCTGTATAATTTGTTCAAAACAATGTCATAAATTACCACAGCGATTCCCCAGTGATTTAAACTGAGAAACAAACACTTTCATGGTTTGAACCCAGGGGTATCAGAAGTATAATAATCATAATCATAATCCTTTAATCAATCAGAATCATAATAAAAATTATTATTTGTGCAGTGTGATCATCTGGGTGAGAGTAGTTGTGAAAAGAACTGTTGTTGGTATGTGTCTTGGGGTCTGTTGGCATCACTATTTCTCTCAGCGCACTCGCATTCAGTCAGTCTCATGTTAAGGGTTCCACCAGTCTAGCCGACATTAGAGAATTTCTTTGCATATGATCCCTTGGACTCCATCAATCATTGGTCAGTCCTTGGGGTTCTTAAGTATCTGAACTTATGTTCTTATTGGTCTACAAGCTGGCTGAATGTGAAATTTTTGAAAGACATGACCACCCAATGAGATGCACCCTTCTGAATCTGTAGGATTATTACTTAGAGATTATATTGTATCATGAAAGAGAATGTCTTACCAGCCAATATTTAGTCGGCATAATTTTCACATGAAACCTTCCATGAGAGGAAAGGTGTCCATGAAGTAGTCTACTAGATTGACGATAGGTTGTTAATTTTTTTTGCAGCCTTACTGAATCCCCAGGTGATGATGCATTTGATGTTAAAATTACTAGTTCAAGCGGACGAGTTAGAACATGGGTACAGAAGTTGGATAGGCAGGATGGTTCATTCATTGTACGCTATCGACTATTTGCATCATATCCAGATCTTACAATTCATGTTACCTACAAAGGCAAGAGTGTTGATAGTTCACCATACAGATTACACGGTAAGGGTACCGAATGATCTTTACTTATTATTATTTTTGAGAGGCTGTTGTGATGGTTTACTGGGTTGTCTTGGCTAAGCTGCTTTATGCAAGCTAAGTTGTACTCATGTGGAGCGTTTGAAAACAATTTTTCCAATGATAACTAAATGGTAGAAAGGAGCAAAAACTGGAAAGGCTATGTTTTTGACAGGGAGTCCTCAAAAATAAGACAAGCTCAATGACATACACTGTAACAAGATTTATTGTAATTACTGATTATAAATCTATAACTTATGGCAGTAAATTGTAACTAGGAACAGAAACAGAACCAAACTGGAAACAGAAAATGCACATCGTGAGGGATGGTTTTATAATCACAAGCTAGTTGCATGGGTCATACATGTATTGGGAAAGTTTTAAAGGGACAGTGTCACAATCTGCACATCATGGTGCAGGATTGCTTTTACCATATGGGCTTAAAAGTCTTTTCTACAGGAAATATTTAACTGTACTGTGTTCTTGTAGAGCTAGGAGAAAATAGAATGAAACTAAAGTATTTTTCGGTCACTTTGCATTGAATTATCTTTAAATCATCCCGTGTTTCCAGACCTGTCAGGTACAGTACCGCCTGAAAGTAATCACCCATTTCCTGCGTTCTCGCTGCGGGGCCTCCACGCGTCATTGACACGGTATTCCCACAGTCAACCTCGTCTTTACCTAGGTAAACCCGAGGATGGTATTCGTCCTGCCGCTGCAATGTTTGGACGAGGTATTACCTCGGTACAGAAGACATGTAACGTTTGGATAGCATTTTGTTTTCTGTTGCTTCGCAACAAAGCGTGCTTGAATGCTCAGTCTTGAATCTCTGCATTTTCATCGCAAAGAAGCATTTGATAAAGCCAATCATTCATGTCAGTTACAAGATTGATAGCGCAAAAAAAAAATTGTTAGTTGCATTGTATGAACTTCACCAAAAATATCTGTAACTTGGTAAAATATACATGTAGTGTGTCAGTTCTTAAACCCTGTGTTTTAAAAGCATTCCATTTTGCCAAGAAGAATGCGACAGAGCATGTGATTTCATGTCCACGCATCATGCAAACGACCGGGAAACAACTAAATGCTAAAGGCTGGAATGGCTCTGAAATTCACTTTGAAAGAAAAGAAACTGGGGCAATACATTTAACTTCAATTCCGATTTATTTTGTTGCCATAACACCATCCGTACTTCTCTGTTTATATGCCCTGCGCTTTGTAGTGGGCAGTTACAAAACCGGGTCAACTCCGATCGCTGATTTAAATAAAACAGCAATTGCTGTTTATGCTGCGTTCTTGTATACATGTAGCTGTCATCGTATCAGTGATCCAAGTTTTACTGGTCCAAGTTTTGTCTCTGGTTCCTTGCACCCGATCGAGATGTTAGCTTATGAAATGTAATATTCGTGGAACCTGCTTCAAGTTCAAATATTTTCTCAGGAGACCAAACCGTGAATAAGAGAAACCTTCATTGGCTTTTTTACATCTACCTAATTAATAACAGCACTCCAAACGTAACATAACTTAGCACAAAATGAAAGCAAGAACGTATCACCAAACCAAACTGCCATTTATCGCACAGCTCGTTTTGCTTGAGTGCGTTGGTGACATGTTGCTGACATGTGATCAAAACATAGGTGAAACTACATCGTCAAACAAAGTCTCCTGCTTTGAACATGGTTTGCTCTTTGGAGTAGGTAAAATTGAGAATCTTAGCTAATTTTTACACTAAATTTCAAAGTGTGCCAGTTTGTGCGTGAACCGAGTCGCAGAGGGATTAAAATCACGCAGAAAACTGTCAGGAAGTTCTTCAAAAAGTTCAGAGATGAATTAAGACTTTTTGCGTTGTGCGATTTACCACGTTGTGGCCACCACTACTGGTAATTACTACACGCTCCAGTTTTTAACCCTTGAGTTTGTGTAGACCACTCGAATGTGGTTAGATCAATTTATAAACTCGTGAGTGTTTTGCAAATCGAAAACCTGTTAGTCGATCAAGTATTATTAGCCGCTTTGTAATTCGTCAAATTACTTTGTGGCAACCATGAAATTCGCCTGGTCCTACGGTTTACTTACCGCTAAATTTGGGGGATGGGTAATGGACTGAATCGCGAACGAGCTGCTTGTTAAACAATGGTCATAATAGCTTTTGGCATGCGATATCTTATAAGATGTATCTCGGCCACTGTCTTCATTGAGGGCTCAGTGAGAAAGTAGCAACCTCCATAGGTGGTCGCGATAAGGCTTGTTATTTGGCTTGTTAGGGCCGATTTACACAATACGACTTTGTCGCATGCGACAAGTTTACGACAGGGCTATGACATGATATTGTTTTGTGTAAATCAAACCTACAACTCACTTACGACTGTTGTGTACGTCAAAAAAATTGTCGTAGGATTTTGAAACATGTTTTAAAACCCCATGACAATCGTAGCCGAAATCGATAGAAAATGACGTCTTTTGTGACATAGTTCTACTGAGTAGGGGACAAAGGAGAAGTTTTCTTGTGTCAAAATGGCGGACGAAGTTGTTGTTGACTGATTCACATGAAGTTGTTTCTCGAAAAGTACTGAATGGATTAAAGCAAAAAACATCTAGTTAAAAAGTTTCTTCAAAGCGCAGGACAGCTAAATTATTTGTTTACCGTTTGTTAGAACTTTCGCTCCGTAAATCCTGATGCAAACTTTTGCATATTTAGCTTTGTAAGTGAAAATGGTCCTAATTAAGTCATTGTAATGTTACGCTATTTGAGAGCGTTAACAAACAAACAGTCTTTATAAGAACTACAACTCCATGTTTAATTCAACACGGCAAGCACATGGTCCGAGATTCATGTGACTACGCATGATGTCACACCTTTCCTTTTCTCAAAAAGACAAAAGTTAGAATTAATAAACTTAAACGAGCTTATGACATACAAGCTTTCCACGATGAACGGAATGAGTAAAGTCAATGTCTCTAAATGTCTCTAAAAGAACTACTGAAAACTGAATGTCTGTCTGTTAATGTGATTTAAACTTTGCCTGGTAACAATGAAACAACTTAGGCAAATGATCATTTTCTAAAGTCCTTATAACAAAGTTCTGTAAGTACTGTGGGGCCTGAGAAACTCATCCACTCCTGGTCACAACTGTTGGTTTAACTGGGTCTGCTGTTGGCTCCTGGCTTGGGGGAACTGTCACAGGTTCTGTTTGCGTGGGTTGACCAGCAAAGTTGTCTTGGACTGGTTGGCCTGTAAGCTGGGATCTTATTGGTTCAGCTGTGGCAGGCATTGTGTTAGGGTGGTTGTCCTGCGGTGGTCGCATTGAACTGGTTTCAGAAGTCTGAACAAATGGTTCCTTAGACTGGCGGAGGTGTCTACGATTTCTTCTGTACAGTCTGTAGTCTTCTGTTCTGACTTTGTAAGAACGGATATCAATCTGGTCTTCCACTCTTGCCTTAAACCATTTCCGCTTTCTGTCGCCTGGTTTAGTGGCTACTCGGATGACTTCTCCAATCTGTAAAGGCGGAAGCTCCTTGGTGTTTTGATTGTAATACTTGGCTTGTTTGGACTTCTGCTTGAGAAGTTTCTTCTTCACATCTTCTTGGACCTTTGGCTTTAATGGGTAACTGGTGGTGGGAAGCAGTGTTCTTGTTCTGCGTCCAAACATTCTTTGGGCGGGGGAGCTAGACATTTCTTCAGAAGGAGTGTTTCTCCAGTCAAGCAGGTATAAGTAGGGGTCTGTGCCTGCTTGCTTAGCTTTCTTCATGATGGATTTTGCTGTCTTGATAGCATTTTCAGCCTTGCCATTGCTCTGGGGATAGCCAGGTTAACTTGTGATGACTCCAAACTCGTAGCTGGCTGCAAACTCTCTGAATTCTTGAGAACTGAACGGCATGTTACTGATTAGCTGATTTGGGATTCCATGGACTGAAAACTGCTTGCGGAGTATCTTAGCTATGGCCTTTGCGGCCTTAGTTTCTAGTCTATCTACTTCGAAGTAACTTGAATAGTACTCAACCACACTGAGGTAGTCTGTACCATCAAGTGTGAGAACATCTGCACCAATCTTTTGCCAAGGTCAATCAGCAACCTCATGAGAGATGAGAGGCTCCCTTGCTTGGTTTGACTGATAGGATGAACTGATGTCACACTTCGAAATGCGGTCAGTTAGGTCGGAATTCATTCCTGGCCAATACACGGTTTCTCTTGCTTGTCGGAGGCAACTTTGAATTCCGGTGTGGGCTCCATGCGACTTGTCTTTAATCTTTGTGTGCAGGCTCAAGGAAATGACACAGCGCTGACCTTTGAAGATTAGACCATCCTGTGCTGGTAGCTCATCTCTAACTAGGAAATATGGATGGAGACATGTGGGGACTTCCTTCTTCATGTCAGGCCATCCACTGATGATGATTTTCTTCAGCTGTTGAAGAGTGTCATGTTGAGCTGTTTCTGCTTGAATTTCCCTCAGCTGGGGCTCTGAGATCAGGAGGAAATCAGTTGCATGGATAGTTTCAGCTTCCTCTTCCGCTTATGAGGAAGGCTCTAGATAGTGTGTCAGCTAGGTACGTTTCAGAGCTAGGCTTGTACCTTAGGTCAACATTGTACTGCTGGAGTTGTAACAGAAGTCTCTGGAGACGCTTTGGAGCTGAAGCGAGAGGCTTCTTGTAAATTGATACTGGAGGTTTGTGGTCCACAAAATCACTCGTCTTCCAAATGTGTAGTGGTGATTGTGTTCTAGCCCGAAGACCTGAGCTAGAAGTTCTTTTTCAATCTGAGAGTATCTCTGTTCTGCTGGGGTGAGTGCGTGGCTTGCATATGTAACTGGTTGGCCCACTTGCAATAAAACAAATCTGAGGCCATTTTGTGATGCGTCACCTTGTCCTTCAATTTGGGCTTGTGGGCTGAAATACTTGAGGACTGGGACTTGTGTAACAGCCACTTTGAGAGACTTAAAGGCATGTTCTTGTGCCAAGGTCCACTGCCACTGAGTGTCCTTATGCATAAACTTTCGGAGAGGCTGATATAACTCAGACAGGTTACTGAGGAACTTCGAAAGGTACTTGACCATGCCAATGAGCTGCTGCACACCCTGGACATCAACGGGAGTTTCCATGCTCACTATGGCATCAATCTTCCTGGGGTCAGGTTTGACTCCTTCACTGCTTAACAGATGCCCAATGAATGTCACTTTTTGGCATTTGAAGTCAAACTTTGCTTTGTTTAATTTAATGTTCCTCTCTCTGCATCTTTGAAATAAACGTACAAGGTTTGCATCATGATCCTTATCTGCATCTTCCTTAGTGTCACCCTGACCAGTAATCAGTAGATCATCTGCTATTCTATAGATACCAGGCAATCTTTGCAAGTTTTGATCAAGCTTCTGCTGGAAGTATTCAGGCGTAGGGCTGATTCCATAAGGCATTCTTAACCAATGCGGCCCCATGGTGTCTGAAAGGTAGTGAGGCGGCTTGACTTGTCATCTAACTCTATCTGGAGAAAGCCATCTTTCAAATCTGCTTTGGAGAAAACTCATGCTTTCCCAAGTTCTGGCAGAATGTCATCAATCACAGGCAGGGGGTAGTGACTTCGATGCACTGCCTCGTTCAGGGGTCTTGGGTCGATACAGACTCTGACTTTCCCATTCGATTTTGATGTGACAACTGCACTGGACACCCACTTAGTTGGCTCTTCTACTTTTGTTAAGACACCAACATCTATGAGACGGTCAATTTCTTCTTTAAACTTTCCTTTCAGAGCTACTGGCACTCTGTGGGGAGGCATGACCACTGGGGAGACTGAGTCATCTACTTCAAGGTGTAACTTTCCTTCCATTCTTCTGAGTCCCTTGAAGATGTCCGCAAAGTCAGTTAACACTTGCTCTTTAGTGAGAGAGCTACTCTGAGAGGTGGTGAGATCTTCATTGTTGCTCACCAGCTGGATATTGTGATGTTGGATCACAAGAAGACCCCTTTGTTGTGCTGCACAAGCTCCTATTAGTGGCGTGTAGTTACCATCCACTACAACAAACTTGGCATTATACTTCTTTCTTGTCCTAGGATTAAGCATGCTCACTCTTGCCGTTCCAAGTGCTGAGATTTGCTGCTTGTTGTAAACTGTCAGTAGCTTGTTTGATTTCTGGATCTGTGCAACTCCTGGAAGGTATTTCTTTGGAAGGACATCGCACGATGCACCAGAGTCAATCTGCATTCTTACGGGTTTCCCTTGTATCTCCATAACTGCATAGATCTTGTTAGGAAAATCAGTCACAGAATACATGACTTCAGAAGTACTCACATTATCATCTTTGGTTGAGAGCTCTACAGATAAAATTTCCTTTTCCGATGAGAGATCGGTTTCGACAAAGGACACTTTCTTTCGAGAGGTTTCCTTCGAGCTTGATTTCAGAGCCTTTGGTTTCTTCTTTTTCGTAAACTTGTCGCATGCGTCAAAGTTGTACCGTGTAAATCGGCCCTTACAATTCTGATCAAAAAGTTGGATAAAGTTCTAATCAAGTGACCTTCAAAACCCTGCGAACCCTATTAAAGCAGCTACAAATAGTGTGTCAGAGTTCGTAAAAGGGCTTACTAATAGTCAGCACATGTACATGTCGAAAGAACGAAACAAACTAGAGGATAGGCATTTACATGTTAACTGTTCGACTTTCCATCCAGCATGTTTCTTGACTCTGGATTATGACGGAGTCTACAAGCAATGTTGATGAAAAAATTCCACCCCACTCAATACACATACATTACTTTCCTGAGCTATAACCTTGTCTGTTTTGCTGTGGTATTTTCTGAATTGCGGTTGCACTTGTCTTTACTGCAGTGCTACATATTTTCATTCGTGGTGGATGCAAGGTGGGAGCACGTGGTAAAGACGATGTTTTGCCGCAAAGTGATGGGTCCATAGTCTCAGGCGGTACTGTAGCAGTGTGATCAAGACAACTTCACAATTCGTCAACTGGTGCTTGTTGTTTCGTGCAAATATATTTTTGTGGCTACCGGCCTTGAAGAGACGTAGCCACTTCTGTCATCATCTTTGAAAGTAATGTCTGTAACCCTAATATTCGAACAGTTCTTGTAGCCCATCCGTGTAACCTTATTCTTCAGATAGTTTTTGTAGCCAATCAGATTGTGTTCATACACACACAATCCTCAGATAGTGTTTGTGGCCAATAGTGTCTGTTTGCATCACTTCATAAAAATTTTGAATATGAGACGCGACCATCTTGGAGGAGAATTGCTTTAAACATGGCGGTCACAGAACTGTAAGAGATTAATTTTTCCAGCCGTATGGTGTTTGCATATGGTAAGTCACTTAAAAGTAACACGAAGAGGAGATATGTGGAGAAGTTAGCTGTCATTGGCATAGATCCGTTTGTCTTTCTGCAGCAGAAATCTATTCTGGAATGCCTTCTTCTTGTTGTATCATGTGATCTTGTCTTACCTTGTGCTTAAAACTAGTTTCCATAAAAAGGAACAGTTCATGACTATGGCTAAGGGAAAAAAAACCCTAACAGAAAATACGCTGGTCCTCCAAGTCTGGGGGTTTAGCGTGGAGTTAACAACCCCACCTAGTAAAAATTATATTGTTACAGAAACACAGAAGCACCAAACACACATCCGCTGTCCTGTAGGAAGAGGTTCGTCTGAATGTATGATGCCGAGCAGGGAAAGCCAGCAGCAACGGGAACCTGCCCGACCGATCCTTCTTTCTCCAAGACAGCACACGCTAATCGCAACCTGGAATGTAAGAACAATGTACAAACAAGGAAAGATGTCCATGATAGCGATGGAAATGAGGAGGTATAACATCAGCATACTGGGGATTCCAGAAACAAGATGGACTCAAACGGGTCAATTCCGTCTTGCCACGGGAGAGCTCATATTGTACTCTGGCCATACTCATGATGGGGCACCACATACTGAAGGAGTGGGATTTATGCTATCCAAGCAGGCAGATAAAGCCCTGGTAAGCTGGGAACCAATAAGTTCCAGACTGATTACAGCCACATTTAGAACTAAGCAGACCAGGATTCTTGCTAGATTTATAATGGGGTATGCACCTACCAACGATGCAGCTGACGAGACAAAAGACCATTTTTATGATTGGCTTAGAAAGGTGATGGGCAACAACCGACCACAAAGGGAACTGACCATCTTAATGGGAGATATGAACACGAGGATTGGATGTTGTAATGTCGGCTATGAAGAAGTTATGGTTACACATGGACTAGGTAAAATGAACTACGGGGAGAAATTTGCAGACTTATGTGCAGAGCATGAACTGGTCATAGGAGGGTCCGTGTTTCCACACAAATGAGTGCATAAAGCTACTTGGGTCTCGCCTAACTATAGAACAGGAAATCAGATAGACCACCTCTGCATATCTAGGAAGTTTAGAAGAACACTACTAGATGTAAGAGCAATGAGGGGAGCAGATGCCAGCTCAGATCACCATCTCCTAGCGGGTAAATTGCAGCTTAAATTAAAAAGATCAGTTAGAGGCACAGTAAGCAGGGTGAAGTATGACACCAACCTTCTGAAAGACCCACTCTTTTCGCAGCAATTTTCCATTACAATCAGGAATAAATATCAGATCCTCCAAGACATGCAAGAATCTGAAGACCCAATAGATGAAAGCTGGGAGAAGTTGGAGAAGGTATGGAAGGAAACAAGCGAAGAAACACTTGGTGGAAGGAAACAACAAAATAAAGCATGGATGTCTCATCATACTATCTCTAAGATCACCCTAAAAAGAAAGAAAAAGGAGAACCTAAATAAAGCGTGTACAAGATCACAAAAAGTGAGAGCCCATGCTGAGTATGCAGAAGCAAATAAGGATGTCAAACGAAGTGTGAGAAACAACAAGAGGAAGTATATTGAAGACCTAGCAAAAGAGACAGAGACTGCGGCCAGTCAACACAATATGAAAACACTTTATGATACAACAAAGCAAATGTCAAGTAGGTTCAAGGCATCTAACCACCAGATCAAAGATCTAAATGGACACCTGTTAACAACAA
>Ga0126338_10001386_pt1 | contig 15613 bp, 8 predicted proteins | sample OrbCmetagenome_2_FD_92529 | JGI IMG/M metagenome (GOLD analysis project Ga0126338, IMG submission 92529) | Coral microbial communities from Petempiche,Puerto Morelos, Mexico - Orbicella C C metagenome | ecosystem: Host-associated > Invertebrates > Cnidaria > Coral | place: Petempiche,Puerto...
CGGGCGGTATAACAACGGGCTCGCTTGTTTCCAATTGGTGTGTCTCTCCCTTCCCTGTTGTAAGTAGTATATAGGGGATTAACCAAATACTGTTTCAAAGAGGGAGCTGAATTTCACCTTTTCATAGCCCCAGGTTCAACCGGCCCGAGCTTGTGAGGGCTGGACTTGATGGTGGGGGCTGCGAAACGGTGAAATAAAGCTCCCTCTGCGAAAACGGTACTTGGTTAATCCCCTATATACTACTATTATTATTATTGTTAATATTATTGTTAGTGTTAGTATTATTATTAAGCTGTCAAAGCATAACAATATTCAATAGGTAAACAATTTTAAGATCGTGTTTATTTAAAATGGTAACTTGGATATATTCAATAAGCCTTCTCTAGCAATACATTTGTGCTATCCGAATTTCTGTTGTTTATATATCTGGCAACTTAAAAACGCAAAAGTTTATAACACCAAGACAATTCCTCTAGATTAAAATGTTAATTCCGTACGTAATAAGTTGGTTGAAATAGTGTTATTTCCATAAAAAAGCATACTAACTAAAACCCAGAAAGACCAACAACGATCCACAACGACCCCACAATGACCCACAACAATCCACAAAGGACAAAAAAATGAAAAAATGCAGCTTTTCACGAGACAGAATCTCCATTCAGCTTAAGTGCGATCGATGTTGGGTTAATCCATAGGGTAAATTAAAAGGATTAGTATGCGGTGTCCTATGCTTTTATTATGTGTTATGAAATGTAGAGAGCCTGATCACAATCTTGATGGTCGTCGTCATTGTCATAACACTGTGCAGTCCCAGTTTGCTTTGCATTGCACAAATGTAGACATAAATTTCCTTAAGTGGCCTCAAGATGGATGTTTATGGAGAACAAAGCCAATGAAACTTGTCATGTGACTTACACTTAGCTTTATTCGATGGCCGTCACAATGATCCACAACAATAGAAACCACCTAAGAAAACCAATACAAAGTGTTTCATGGCTTTAACCTCGTTGCTAGGGCCTCTCCAAGGGCCAGCTGGAAAACGGGGAAGGGCTGTGGACTGGAACCATTCTGTTAATTACGTTAATGTTTAACAATATTAAAAATGTCAAAAATTTAAATTTTGATTTGTTTTAAAATTGAAAAACAATAGCAAACATAGAAGACCCACAACCACCCAGAATAACTATGATAGTCCAGTAACTCATTCATAAGGTTGTCAAAGACAGGACAAAAAATGAAAAAATGCAGCTTTTCACAAGACAGAATCTCCATTTAGAGACACATTAAGTGCGATCAATGTCTTCCCGGCCAGCCATCAAATAAAGCTAAGTGTAAGTCACATGAAAAGTTTCATCGGCTTTGTTCTCCATAAACAACCATTTTGAGGCCACTTAGGAAATTTTTGTCTACATTCATGCCGTGACACAACATACTTTCTTGCCAATTTCTGCACTAGCAAAGCAAATTGGGATTGCACAGTGTTATGACAATGACCATCAAAACTGTGATCAGGCTCTCTACATTTCATAAAACATAATAGAATCATAGGACACTACATACTTATCCTGTTAATTTACTCTATGGATTAACCAACATTGAGACATCCATCGGGCTTAATTGCTGTCAGCTCTGAATTTATACAATGATTACATTTTCAGATTCAAACTCTTAGCAATGCTTTCCTCTTCAGTTTTTCATGTCGCTCTTTGTATCTCGACTGCAAACGTTAAAGAGCCTTGCCTCAAATGTAAAGGTCTGTGTGACTTTGAACATTTCAAGCTCCTATTTTAATACAGATGTACATTTAGTTTTGTTGAATGGTAACAAAAACGTTACGAAACTATGTAAGGACACACTGAATGCACGACCGGGATAATGGCGGAGGGTCATGTTTATGAGAGCTTCTAGAATATAGCCAGATTATTCGGCTCTCAAACAAAAATGTCGTTCACAACACACTAAACCTTCAAAAATTGGCTAATGTCTTTCCTTAAATGAAGAAAAAAAGCAAGAAGAGAGGAGAAAGGTCTTTCTCTTATAGACAATGTCAACAGACCAGACGAAACCCAAGATGGCGGCAATGCCAACAAACAAAAAACATGAGGTCGGAAAAGAACATAGCGTTCCCCTTGATGATGTCCTCAAACAAATTGTCGATTCAATCCAATCTTTGGGTGATAGACTGGAGAACAAAATAAAACAACTCCAGACAGACACAGATTGCTTTCGCCATGAAATAAAAGAGAACTTGGATGGTCTGAAAGTGACCATTAGTGGCATTGAAAGGTCTCTGGAGCAAGTTTGGGAGCATATCAATGATCATACCGCCGAGCTGAGAGCCCTCAAAGACGTCAAAGACTCTCAACAAAGGAAAATTGACGAGCTAAAGTCTGAATTGCAGAAAACAATGCTGCTTCTTAATGTGGAAAAAGAAAACAACATTTCCTTAGACAATTACTTTACACGAGTCGCGAAAACTTGAAATTCATGAATCTACCAGAAGATCGCGGAGAAGATTGCAAAGGAATGATCATTAACCTACTACAAAATGATCTGAAAATAGATGTCACTAATGTCAGATTCCATGCCGTTCACAGAGTGGGAAAGCCTGTAGTTGGAAAAACATGGTCAATTATTGCGAGATTTGTGTGTCGTGGAGACAGAGAGGAAAAAAGATCTGAAAAATTCCACAACCTATCAGGATGCTTACATCACACAAGACTACGCTAAGGCCATTCAGCAGGACGTTGCACTTTGATCAAAGCAATGAAAAAAGCCAGAGCACTTGGATTTGATTCCAAAGTTATTGATTAAAAGAGAGCCCCCCATGGTGACTGAAATCACAACGTAAGTCAATTTCTGCCTCTTGAACTATACTTTAACCCTTAAGTTTTATTCCTCATTTTTCTCTTAAAATTTTTAATCTACAGTTTCCTTTATTAACAAAAAGAGCATTGTATAGTTTTCATATATAACTCTAAACAACTTAAGTAGAGTCGAATTTGCATACACCTGCTGATGACAACACTCCCTCGGGACTGTTTTACAAAATAGGTGTCATCTTGTTGTTATTGCTTTGTATGTGCTTTCCTTTTAAGTATAGAAGCGACAAAACACTTTTCAAGTCACTTGCATATATTACATGTTTAAATCAAACTCCTTTAGATACAGGTATGTTTTACAGCAAGCAAGTCAAAATAATACGACAGGCTAGGTTTCAGATAAGTCCAAACAAATTCAGTATTTATCTAACAATAGTGATAAACAAGGTCACAATCGAAAAACAAATATCAACAAGGACTAATTCAACTGAACGTTACTACAATAAATGGAAACCTTCAATCAACAAGAAGTTTGTAACTTAGAGCTGTATATTACTTTTCTTTGAACTTTGTAGGATATAACGCAACTTTTTGCAAGTTATAGTAGTGAATGTAACTGAATTCTTCTTTTCTTTTGCTGTGTTCTGGTGTATTGTAAGTATTATTTGTACATATTGTAAAGGTAATAAAGATATTGTTAATAAAAAAAATCTACCAAAAAAAAAAAAAAATCAGAATACCTTTAATACGATTGAAACAATGGGGAGTATACATCCATAAAAGTCAACACCATACTGCAGTAACCTGCGATCAAATGAATGTTTCCACGCTGTCATTTACTCATCTCATGCGAAATATGGTAAAGAGAAGTTATTCAAAGGGCAAAACCATTGGCTGGATGGTTAAATACCATAAATACATGTATTTTTGACTTTCTCTAAGCGGTTCATGCATAACTTATGCTAAAAGCAGTCCCTCATTTAAGGATAGTTGCATGGGGTAAACCACATGCGAGCTTGAAAACTACCTCAAGGAGACCTGACACAGCGGTGAGAAAAAGTATGATTTTTACGCACACGGGTGCTCTTCCCCACTCCACTACTTGGGATTAGAATTCTACGTGACTGCAGCAAGTGTCTGTTGCATGTATGCAATTCAACAAAGGAATGAAATTCAGTGCAATAGAGAAGGCATTAAGAAGCTTCCCTGTGTACTTTTTTAGCATCAACAGTACATTTCTTCAGTTGTGAAAGTAAGGGTATTCTTTCACCAAATACCAGCATTGCTAACAAGGTCATTTTAGAGTTAAACTTCAACGATAAAAGAATGGGCCAAAAATATCAAAAGTCGGTGCAAGCACTTTCATAGATAAGGCTAACCCAAATATATAAAATTTGACGACCCTGGATAATACATGCACCTTATAACAGCAGCAACTAGTGAGACAGTCTCAGATAGTGCAGAGTGTAATGTAAGGCTCTGACGCAGTACTCATGACACAGTTCCTATAAAACCCCTGCTATTCACTCCTGGTTTGTACTGACCTTGCTAGTCAGCTAAGGATTATGATGAGACATAATCTTAGCAGTGCGTATGTTTGATGTGTGTATTTTCTTTCACAATTCGAGAATAACTTACAATTAATTACCATTTGTCAAGACAGCTCTCGAATTTTACTGTAGTGTTTTACGTTGATTTTTGCTCATTTTAAATTAGATGATAGAACGTGACAATTTTACTCTTCACGAAAACGTTTGTAACTTGATACTTTTGTTTTCTTCGCAAAGCTATGTAACCTAAAACTCTTGTTTTCTCGAAACCACCCCGAAGATGTGCTAATGTTCTTTTCACAGCTGGAGATAAATGGAAGAAAGTTGAATGTCGGATGAAGAAATGGAAGAGGAACGATATGTATTATTTAAAATGCAAATTTTCTTTTGACCGATAAACAGGAACTAATCTAATTATCAAATTGTCATGGAACACCATGTTCTGTTGCCACCTTTGGCGTTAACAATAACACCACTTAAATTTAAAATACACACTGATATTGATTAATACAACTGAGGAACGTTTCAACGAGAGGTATTGAAAGTAAACAGCCCTACTTGACCAAGATTACATCCTTCATTGGTGAACGAGTGCCCTCAGAGACTGATAAAATTTATGCTTTCAGTAGGTGCCACAGAGTCTGCAGCAATATTTGAGCAGTTTCCTGGGTTTTTTGTTCAATTTGACAAGTTTTAATGCCACTTACTGGGGAGAGTTTTGGCTGTGGGTATGAACATTTTGGTCTATTTGATAGAGACAATTTAAAGATGAAATCGCACTAGTGTAGCTTGGAAACAATACATGATATTTCTTGAACAAAGTTAGGTGTAATTCCAAAAGACATGCAGTCACAGTAACATCCTTGTATCGTGCTAACGATGCTTAAACGCATGCGTATGACTTTTTAGGGTTCTACCACATGGAAAAGCACTCAACGTTAGTGTGTGATCTTGTATGAAATGTATTTTCCACCTGATAATATTATGTAGTTGACACTAACGCTTATTAATCTGCACATGCATTTAGATCAAATGTTGGTTTTGTTCTAAAGAGAAAAGTACCACAAGGAGAGCAAGGGGCTTTCTGAAACAAATATATAGCTTTTTTAAGTGATCAAAGAAGTAAAGTAGGTACATGCACCACACATTTTACTTAGTGCTCACAAGTACCTACCCCATCCTACCCCCCCTTGCTGCAAGCCTAATTAATTAATTAAACAAACATTACAGTTTACACCTTATGGCCATAGTGCAATATTGCCTTTAAGTGCCTTATTGTCAGAGTGCTTTAGCGACCTCAACCCCCAAACCATTCCAAAGGTGCACTCTGCACTAAAAACAACATACTAGCACGATATAAGGTAGCCTAACTATCACAAGTTGCAAGCCTTCTAATTAGGTCATGCACTCGAAGATACACATCAATTCCATAGTTGGGACTTGACTGAAGAGGGTCCTGGAGATGTAACTCTTGGTGCCCTTCCTCACTTCCTTCTGTGATTGGAATTTGTATGTCACCATAGACCCTTTTCATAAATGGCTGCCAATTATAAATTCTTTTGTAAGTATTAAAATTAGCCTGACTAACCTCGTTCTTGAGTTGATAATTCCAAAGAATTTTTACTCCCAAGACATAGACATACTTTATTTAACGTGGACAAGTACACACTTAGCTGTTCGCTAGTTTCCAGGTGTTCCACGATTAAAATTAAGTAATTAAATTAAGTTAACTCCCAAACAAGTTTAGTGAGGCTAATTTGAATACACACAAAAGAATTTTAAATTGGCAGCCATTTATGAAAAGGGTCAATGATGAAATTCATTAGATTCGGGCCCCTCTGGATCTTCTCCAAACGAGTCTATATTACCACTGACAAAATCTTGTATGGCGGTGTCACTTGCATGTGACGAGGAAATGATGCCATTGGTCCATATCATTAAAGGTGTCCCCCTCTGTTCGGTGCAGAGATCATGGCAACTGTAAGCTTCAACAAATCCAGCTACAGCGCTGTTGATGATTGGTACGAAAACATAGTGCAGTGCAAACAAATCTATATCAGACAAACAATCGAGCTCAAAGTTATCTTAAAGGAATAGAATATAGAATAGCAGAGTTGTAAAACATGAACAAATACTTCTTGCCATAGTCTTTCTATTTGTTGGTTATGAACGCTAAGACTGGCAATATGCCTGCCTCAGTCCAGCCCGTGCACTTCTATATATATCTTGCAACATCAACATTTTTTCCATTATATCTTGCAACATCAACGTTTTTGCCTCCTTACATGCAATGGGATGCGGTAGCGAGCTTTCACTGTGAGGAACAGTACAAAAATGCTACCTGCTCAATAATTGTTAACAGAGCAATACACGAGTTATAAGTCTGGAGTAACCATCTATAGCCCCGTGTTTCACCATCCTCCATCGGATTAAGCTGTGATGGTCAGAGTTTGGGTAGGAGGCTGCCACATCACGCATGACCTCATCTAAATCAGAGTCACTGATGTTAGTGTATTGAGTCAAGAAAGTTGTTAAAGCCTGGAGGAACTGCTATGTTTTGTACATACAGAAACAAAAGCAAGAGTGAAGCTATCAACCACCAGGCTGCCATCTTTGGAGATTTGTATTAAACCCGGTGGCCTGGGAAAAAGACAAACTTTTCTATTGAGGTCCACCTGTGTTAATTTCCAGCACATAAATCTCAGTAAGTTTTAGCGACAGCAACAAGAGCAACAAGAGAATTAGAGATAGATTAGAGATAGCAACAACAGAATCAGGCACCAAAATAAAACTGGCCTCATTTTTGTTTCATTCCTTGTCTCTTTTCTCCTTTCTCTCCTCCAATGAGAGTTAATAGTTAACGACGATAATGGAAAATTGAGACGTGATGTCATAAATTACAAAGCGGCAGACAAGATAATATTCGAAATGTAAACTGCCTTCGCTTCATTCAAATCCCTTCTAAACAACTAAAAAAGACACAGGAACACAAGTAAATAACGGTACATATATTTTTACTGCTGATGCAGTGTTTGGGTCCCCTGTGTGTCAACTAACAATTGAAGTGTACTTTTTAAAGTACCTGCATTCCTGCCTGCCTGGTGGTTGAGAGGCATCATAAAGCCTTGATAAATCCATAGGTCATCAGCACGTTTTAAAGAAACAAAACGTGCTTTCTGATGTTCGAACAACTAATAAAATTGAGGTATCGGTGTTTGGAGTCAGATCAATCCAGGCAGCAAAGTCCAAGAGCAGTTCTTCCCCAAGAAAACAATCCTCTCATGAGTTGTGGCCCATTTGCCAAGGGTTGCCGTTGTCAGGAAAGCGAGCACTGATTTTAGAGTGATTAAATATGTCTTGTATCGACTGCCACGTTTCCCACGCGTGAGTTGTAGAAAAGCTTCATGGCATGCATTGCGATCATGCGCAGTGGATGTTTTCGTAGCTTTAGAAGCCTGGTAAATAGCAATATAAGTAAGAGGAATTTTTTATAGCCATAGGTGTGTTTCCTGTAGAACTATTAGCCTATCAAGTTTCAATGGTCTGCACTGCAAATTGGCCAAGATAGCTCTATTTATGTACTAGATATAGTATTGGGTTGAGTGTATGACGTCATCAGTCATCTCATTTGCATATTTTACACATCCGGAACTAATGCAGATATTTGCAAACAGTAAACAGCGTTTTTCTTCTTTTATGGAATCCTACATGATACACCCAGAAAATCAAGGGGTAAAAATTTGATTATAGTACCACTGTTTTCTTTAAGTGAAATGAGCATCTCTTTGTGGTCACCCCGTTCTCCTGAAATCAACATTTTAGTGTTTGTGAAGTGAGATCAACATCTTTGAGCTTAAGCATTCTCATGAAATCAACATCTTTGAGTTAACCTGTCCTTGTGAAATCCACATTTTGCTGTGTTTAAAGTGAAATCGACATCTTCAAGCTTACGTGTTCTCATGAAATCAACATTTCGCTGTTTTTGAAGTGAAATCAACATCTTTGCGGTCGCAAGTTGACGTGAAATCAACATTTCAGTGTTCGTTAAGTGAGAAAAAATATCTTTGCGGTCAGATGCTGACTTTCCAACACGTAAACACCTCAAGACACCACCAGAGGAAGCCAAGTTTTTTTGCATACATTATATCACGAAAACGAAGCAAAAACCAGCGACAAGAGTACAGGACCATGTTTTTCTATTACATTAAAGACCACATCCAAAAATTCAGGCACTTTTGAGAAATTTTTTTTTTCACCCAAATCATCACTTAGCATGGTTTTGCACTCACCCCTTCAACTATAGTGAAGACAACAAATTAAACAACATGGGTGAAAATCAGCACAATATTTTCCTGAGTTGATGCTGAAAATTAGTGGTCTTAAAAATTAATGTTTCAATTAATCTGAAACTCCAGGATTATGTTGAAAATGGATTAATCTCATTGAAGGCCTAGCCTAAATTCATCAAGTGTTTGTTAACTCCTGCCCAATTTAACAATTTTTGGGGCAATTTTTGATAAAAAGCAAAATAACACCCCACACCATTTGATATTCAAACCAATGTTTCTGAAAGTCAAATGGAGCAATTTCTCTGCGAGTTTCACTCCAGGCCCAGGTTGTTCAAAAGGTGGATAACACTATCCACCAGATAAATCACCATCCAGTGGATAGTGTGGTTTGTTTTGTTAACACTTATCCACTGGATAGCGATTTATCCCATGGATAGCGTTATAGAAACTTTGAGCAACTGGGGCCAAGTAATTAGATGTTATAAGATTCTTTTTAGACCAGAATACCATTTAGTCAAGTCTTATGGACATAGTTTGCAATAACATTTAAAACAGCTTCGCTTTTGTTATATTTTGACATCTTGAAACTTCACTCGCAATTCTCTCGAAAACACTCTTCTAGATTTTTTTAAAATTTTGTCATTGTTAAGACAACTATAACAGATCTGAGATCCCAATGTCGTATCTCCAAAATTATCCCTGATGGCAAGTTATTTGGTCATACATAAAATGGGGTATGGTGTCATTTTGTTGCTATGGTAACTCAGATTCTGGTGAAATGTACCCCGTTTGAAATTTTCACCTTTCTCCAGCACACCAACAACGTTTGATTTGCTGTTGGATAGATAATGATGGTGCTCTAGTTGCTCAAAGTTGAACGGTATCGTTACTCAAAAATCTGATCGAGCCACCTTAAATTTGTGATAAATATATGTGTATATGTATGTTGAAAGTACTTTTTTTCTATCAGCAATAATGGTTTTCATTTCCACATTGTTCATTATTTGATAATTCGCTTTTTGAGAGTTAAGTGTATTACCATGTCCAAAAATTACATCTCAAACTCTGAAATAAGGAGCAATACGCATGCAACATACACATGGTATCTTTTCGCTTCTTGTAACAATTTTGTACTGTTATCATTTATTGATGTGATCAGTTCATCACTCTCGACTATTATGCCTCCTGTTAACCGAGTTACAAGTCTGTAACATGAGTTATGGAGAGAGTTTTTACCCCTTTGATTTATAAATTGACGGGAAAAAAAATGAGGATCCCTAACTTACAGTACAGAGGTTATTAATGTATCGACTGCCATATCGATTATATCTGTTCTGTGTGTCTGACAGGTTTGAGAAAATAAAGAGTTTTAGTTACGTGGATCAGTTTCAAAATGATTCAATTTGAAATTGTTGTCGAGTCATTAGCACGTTTTAATACAAACTTTAAAGAAAATAAGGTTTTAAACTTTTGTTTCCCATAAAAGTTAAGAACATTTGGCGATAAATAAGGAGAGATTTTGGGGACAAAACCCGAGGGACAAAAACATTGAGCTATAAATTTAGTGGGCTGTACAGTAGAGTATGGCCAGCTCAATTGATCATTAACAGCACGCATAGCAACTGAGAGATATACATGTAATAATAAATTATTTACACCGTTTATAAATGATGAACTAGTTTTCTGGCTAAAATTTGGATGGTCAGTGACGCAGGACAACATATGATTCAGTTGGCACTCAACCGTCTGTCGCCTGTTACCGGTCGAGTGTCAACCATTTATCACTTAACATGTCGGTAAAGTGTGGTTGAGAGTCGATCAAGGGTTGACCAAGATATCGATCGAGGGTCAATTGAGGGTATTGATCGACAGTTGATTGCAGATGACGTTGATACATTTGATCCAGAACCTCAAAGTAATGCTCCCGCCAAAAAAACCACCAAGGAATGCTCAAGCTCCATGAGCGAGCAAAATGCCTCTGACAATGAGGATTGCCAAACCCTCGTGGAAAAAATTGCCCAAGAGTGTAATGAAAGTGATAGTGAAAGTGAGAATGAAATTTTAGCGGAGATGCAGAAGGAATACGAGGCTGAAGATTCCATCACCTTGCCAAGCTCCTTGGTAAAATGTTTCGCAGTCGCTTAGTCCTGAAATAACTCTAGCTCTCACAGGTGTGGATCTGGCCAAGATCATGGATCATGTTGGTTGGACTGGGCGTCACACTGCCCTATACTACATGCAGTTAGCGAAAGTCTTAAATCCGGCTGGAGCCTCTGCTCGGCTGGCCTCAAACATCGGTACGGAACCATCCTGTTCATGGCAAGATATTAACCAGCTGAAACGGTTTGTATGTGCATTCCCTGCAGTCAACCGCGGGAAGAGATCTTACGAAAAAGAGCATCTGTGAGGCTAGGCGAATACTCCCTTTACCGGACTTGGAGAGCTGAGTTTCGGTTTAGTTTTGGGGAGTTATGACTTGGTTTGGGAGCTGACTTCTTGGAGAATCTAACGATGGTCTCCTTTAATAGGTAATGATTAGTACTGGGGAGGAGTCCATTGTTAGCCTGGTTGACTAGAACAAACTGAGTGACACTATAAGGAACGGGAGCCAAATTTATTCTCAATCTTATTGCAGTGCGACAATGGACGCAGTGTGGAATACTTTACTATTCACACTGCATACATTAACGCAATGCATAGAAGATCAGTACACATGAAAAAATTATCACTTTGGCTCAACTGCCGCATGGTGCGGGGATCGTGCAGGAACAGGACGATTGGTGCTTGTGGGGAGGTCCGGGGATTCAACGCTAGATTTGTTTTCCCCACCCACCCTCCAGTCTCACACTGTGACCGTTGTCGGATCGCCAAATTTATCTCCAATCTTATTGCGGTGCGACAATGGACGCAGTGTGGAATTTTTTTTTTTGTGAAATACATTCTTTATTGATACACATAGACCTATATACAGTACAATGCGATAAACTACAATTTTAACAGTAGCAAAATTAATACATTTATAAGCCATAGTAAATAAAAATAAAGAGATTTAATAATAATCATAATGACTTAAACCAGAGTAGACCAAAGCTGGGGCATCATTGCATGTAAATTTTAATCCAAATTTTCTAGCCTGTACTTAGAGGAGGTTTTGCTGAAAAAATCTGTGATGAGAAGAGAATTATTGTGTAACTTATTTGTATAGATAAAATAGCAAACAAACAGCATGGTGTAGTTAAATTTTTTCAGTAGTTCTTTATTGGCAGGATTGGAAAAATCCCCAAATAAATATTCTTGATTTGACGGTTTGAAAGAAGAGTTATTACAGTTGTTGAACCATTGCACCACTTTTGACAAGAAATCTTCAGTAAAAAGACAGTCTGAAAAGGTATGATCTATCGAATCTTGTTCTCCACAATATAGGCATTCACTGTTGTCTTTGATGCCAAATCTACAGAGCTGTTCTTTAGTTACAACAATTTGGTGGAGAAATTTGAAGCTTTGTTATCAGTTTCGTTTTATTCCATTTCTGAGAAACAATTTTATCACATGCAATGCGTTGTCTCAAATGTCAACTCGAATTGTAAACACGCCACATCAGCACCACTATTCAGGCTACGTGTTAATTTACGCATTTTGTGGTGGTTTCTTGAAAGATTGTGAAGCCCCATTTAGTCTAAATTACATTCGTCTGGAAAACTACTTAAATCTGAGGTCTAATATGTTGTTTATTATCTGCAAGTGTTGTGGAATTAATTTTCAGTTGTAATTTGACCTAACTAAAATATTATGCAAATTGGATACACGACCCAAATTCTCATGTTTCGTTTATCTGAATGCAATCGCTTTCAAAAACTTTAAAACCTTGAAAACGAAACCTATTGTATTTCCAGTTAATATGATCAAAAATCCGTTTTATAGCTCTTTATCGTTTCTTTTTTACATCTGTGGTTCAATATATTTTGAATTAGTTTCCGCGCCACAGGCATGTTTTTGTGAGAGGCGTGAACGCACAAATTAGTCACACTTTGTAGTCACGACCACTTCCAATTTGAATTTTATCTAACTACACAATTTTTTTAAATTCAATTGACCCCAAAAATTTTCAAGGGAAACTAGCCTTCAGAAAAAGTCAAAGAATTCATTTCAGCCAATTTTCAAGTCTCTGAATGTTATTGTGAGAGAGTTTTCATACTGACAAGCTGTCTACGCGGGAAACTTGATATGCGGGAAAATACAGAATACACATGTGATCAAGTGAGTGATGGAAAACTAGAGGTACAAACGTTTCTGAATTTGTCAATTTTCAACAGGTCAAACAATACCTGACTTAATGTAAAGGTCTCCTTTCTGGTGCTAGTATCGATTTTACACTCAGTTGACTTTACTTTTAAGCCATTTGAATTTGCAACCAACATTTTGGCGAAGGGTCTACATCGAAATACGAAAATGTCTCAAATGTCTCTTATTTTTAGTTTCTAAAGAAAAAAATTTTCTGACCAGACTGGCTTTTTGTCAGGTCAAAACTTCTCCTTGGCCTGACAAATGACCTGCTTACGAACAAAAATTATTTGCAGGCTTGATGTTGGTTTTTCCTCCAAGTTCTCAGCCAGGCAAGAATGCCAGATGACATACTTGCCCTGGCAAAATTTTACTTGCCCATTCACATACCATGCAATGAACTTTGGGATGGATACAATATGGCAGAACGACGTTTCAGTTTCATATATGATCGGAGTGCTAATCAAAGGAATTACTCTTCTTGCTGAGAATTAGAAAAGAAAAAAAAACTTTTCTGATCAGCAAGGCTGAAGGTCTGCATGGCAAATGGTTTTTTGGTTTCATTATTTCTGAATCACAGTAACAACACAGTACCGGAAACGATCGTTACTGTGAAATCCTAGGGGTTGCAACAGAACAGCATGTAAATGGTAAGTTTACCTTTTTGTTATTTTCATGTTACCAGTCTCCCAGTACATCATGTCTGTAGTTGCAGCTGTCAGCGGACACAGAAAAACCAGGTTCAAATGAAAACCAAGGCCTCTTTGACTCTCATGAGGGCTGAAAGGAATGCTTTTGCTCTTCCTGCTTGTATTTGGCTTGTTAACCCAGAGATTGCATAAGCAATCTATAGGGTTTTAGTTGTGGTGCAGATTATGCAAATGATATGGAATTGATGTCCTTCCATCATCTGTAAACTTTTTGGAGTAATTCCGCTGACCAGTAGATAAAGCTCCTGAAATCACCGTATTAGTCAATATTGCAGGCACATGTATCGTTTTACATTTATGGGTCAAGGTCTATGTGACTGCAATTATTGCACTAAAAATGGAAACTTGTTTTGTTTGCTTCCTGGGTATAGTTCATTTAACATTTCTAACACACAATTCTAATCTTAAATTAACAGTTTACTGTAAATAAGACCAAATGTTTGCTTTTGTAATACGCATTGGGAACGTTTTTGATGACAGAGGTGAAGTTGCTGGAGGCTGCCATTGTAAATTTCCGCTTTGAAGTTAAGTAGAGATTGACAAGAGGCAATCCGCTCTACATATCGATGGTGCTACTACTGAAGGGTTAAAATTAAATTTTGGAAATCAAAGCAGTTTCACTCACACCACTATAGCATTTGTCACAAAAGTCTCTAATACAGAACACCACAGTCTTGCTAGCCTCTAAAAAGCTCATCATTACCCCAGACTGTAAGTTTCAACCACAGGCGTGGAATCCACCGTGAGAAAATCCTGCTCTTCAGGACAAACTCTCCATGTTACACAAATAACAGTGAAGAAACATAAGTTGCATTGGAAGATGAATCCCACATGGTGGAAGCGAGGAGAACTAGCTAGAACTTCAAGAGCTGAAATCCACTCGGAGCATTAAAATTTTGCCCACAGACAAACATTCAGGCTTGTTTCAAGCTGATACACTTTGACACTTGAATAGGCTGATGAGCTATCATATTGCAAAGTCACACAAGGCTCTTGCAAAAAGCTTTATATGTTTAGTTATAGTAGATTGAATCATTGCAACATAATCGCATTTGTACAGTTTGATTTTGAGGTCATTTGAATCAACAAAAAAATCAATTAGCACTACAATTGTATGGTGAATTTAACTGGAAAAAGGTCAAATAGGGCCCTCTGTCAACTGTGTACTAGCCACATTAAAAGTCAGCATCCGAGAAGTTTGCAGTTTGAGAAACTATATGTCATATATTTGTTAGCCAATTTGAGATAAGGCTGAAGTACTTCCGTCTTAAAGCCAGGTTTCTTACGTGTTACTATGGTTAGCACCTGTGTTCCAATCTCGTGGACCCGAGTTAGATTCCGGGATCCATCAGCTTTTTTTTTCATTTGTTTTTTCAAGCCACTGGTCTTTTTCTTTTCTTGTTCAAGCCATTTTTTGGTGAAGAACATCCAAAAGTAGCTACGTGTACTTATTTCAAGCTTGGAAATGATAAGAACACGGTTTTTGATGTTACGTTGCTGTTTCGCATAAGCGACCTCAAATTGAATCCCAAGGTTTACATGTTGTGAGTTTGTAATTCATAATAAAAAAACCTCGATTTCTCTCTGAAGATCTTTCGCAGCCACCCTGCAAGCAGAGTCGCTTCAATCTTATTCACAACCTAGTATTCGAACTTGATCTAACGGTGCTGAGTCACATAAAGCAGGCTACGTTTTTGAGTTATTTTTTTGTAAAAAAAATACCTCTTAGTCGGCGCGTCAGGTACGTTATGGACGGGTCAATGGGTGAGTGAGTGAGTGAGTGAGTGAGTGAGTGAGCATAGTATTATATAGTATAGTATATCTTTATTGTGCCTTACTCTCCAAAGGGAGGTATTGGTCTGTTTACAATAAAGGTTTAACATTAACTAGTACAATAAGAAATAACATTCACTTGATTCTTTTATAATTCAAATAAAATTAAATAAAACTTCTAATGCTCA
>Ga0126338_10001387_pt1 | contig 15613 bp, 8 predicted proteins | sample OrbCmetagenome_2_FD_92529 | JGI IMG/M metagenome (GOLD analysis project Ga0126338, IMG submission 92529) | Coral microbial communities from Petempiche,Puerto Morelos, Mexico - Orbicella C C metagenome | ecosystem: Host-associated > Invertebrates > Cnidaria > Coral | place: Petempiche,Puerto...
AAACTGACCTTAATATTACATCAATGAATGAAGAGGGTGGGAAAGAGAAGGCAACAGGGCAATAAGTAGAGAAAGTCTGAAGGAGTGACAAAGTAGTCTAGATGTACATGTTTACAAACTTTTTTCCAACCTCCTGATTATTTACTTAAGGCAACTTACAAGATGAATACTATTTTCCTTGGCAAAAGTGTCAAGGAAAAAAAATGCTCTTGATGTTTTAAACCTCCCAGTGTGATTTTTCAAACCACTTTGAATTCCGTGCCCCAAAGTAAGTCTACAAACTGGGATTGCACTGTAATTTTGCAAGATAACTGAACAACTGAATCCTTCACCAAGTTACACACACAACTTGGGATACTATTTATACTAAAAACAGGCCTCAAAAAACCCCTGAGGCCCTGACCCTCCCCAAGGTAGGTTATGAGTCCTTGTAGGTTTTCCCTGAGTAGGATTCTGGGTAGGTCTCATCTCCATTTTGACTGTACTCATTTATAAACCTAGACTATGAGAAGCCTGAGGGTGCTGTGGCCTCATGGTTAGTACGCTTGACTCCAGACAAAGCAATCCAGGTTCAAGTCCTGGCTGGGGACATTGTGTTGTGATCTTGGGCAAGACACTTTTACTCAGGGTGCCTCTCTCCACCCAGCTGTACAAATGGGTAACAGCCAATTTAATGCTGGGGGTAACCCTGCGATGTACCAGCATCCCATCCAGTGGGGAGTTGAAATACTCACTTCATGCTACAGAAACCGGGAAAAGCTCTGGCCTGATGCGCCACTTGACTCATATGCAGACTTAACCTTTTTTACCCATGAGAAGCACTGTGAGTAAAGTGTCTTGCCCAAGAACACTAATCAGTGACCCCAACCAGCAGACAGGAACCTGACCTCAAGTCCAACTGAACATTAGGCCAGTGCATCTACCACTGAAAGTATTTTATAACATGTATCGCATACATGTCAAGTCAGAAATCAAGTATTACCATTAGTTTTACAAAACAGTAGATTTGCCAATGACATTATGTGTACATACCTTGAGAACACAGAACACCATTTCCATCATCACAAACAGATTTTTGCCGTCTTCGGTCCCCTCGTGGAAGCCATGGAGTGCATGAAAATGACAGGTGGGAAGCACATGGGTGTGGCAAGTGCTGGGAACAGTGTTTTGCTATCTCATTAGCTTCAGGTACAATCTGCCCAGAGCAGTCATCATCTTTAATGTTAAATCCGCAGGGAGCTTGAAAAGACGAGTGCCCAGTTCGAGTGTTGATAAAGACTTTTTTTCCAAGTAGCACATCAAATGTACAATGCCAGTCCTCATTGGGAAAGTTTGGTCCTTCGTCAATGTCATTATTGTCAACTGATATTAATTTAGGCTCTGAGTTTGACTCTGCCATCACTGAGCAATGATTTTCATCCTGCTCCAGAAACACTTCATTTCCTTCACTCTCTTTCTGAGCACAGTCAAAATATTCTGTACGTTTGTGTGCATTCCTTTGTTTTGCAGTAACATTTAAGTTTGAACCCACACAGCTTAGACTGTCATGTTCTTCACAATTCTTGTTTTCAGTGCTAAATCTTGTCCCACACATTTGGTCCCCAGAATCTCCCAAACATTGTTGAATGAGATTGTTAGAATGATCTGTCTCAAAGGTCTTGTCAATTGGCACAGACAAACCAGAAATGGAAGCATCGCAGTTAACTTCACTGTTGCATATGGCAGTATTTGACAACGTGCATGTACCAGTTCGAGTCACAATATTATCACCAGAGGTTGCCGAAAGCTTACTGCTACAATTATCTTCAGGCTTGTGTGTATTGTGGCTACAGTTTGTATCACAATCCCTACCTTCTCCATCCTTAACATTAGCTAATAATTGTCCTGCGTTATTGCAACCACCTCTAACTCTTCTTTGACAGCCTCCGTGTAATGTGATCAGTTTTCTATTCTTTGATGGCAATGCCAGCTCAGCTACAGATGTTTCCTTGCTGCTCTGATGTCTCTTTCTTGTGCGCTGCCCTTTCAGTGTGATAGGGCGTGGAGAAGTGAATGCCGGCATTGTGAAAGTTCTTGCTTTGTTAATCTTTGTGCTAGAGGTTTCAGTCCTTCTACGTAATGTAACAGAGGGCTCTGGGTCATGACTTCTGCTTGACAAAGGTATAAATCTCTCCGGGTTAGCTGAGTGAACAAAACCAGATCCATTGCGTTTTACTGGCAGACAGTCAGGTTTCTCAACAGAGACTGATGAACCCAAGACCTTATCACATGTAGTTCTTGTGAATGTACTAGAAGTACATACTCTACCTTTACCATTCTTGTTTGAGAGGTCATTCAAAAGAGTTGTTGCACGGTGCCCGACACCATTATCACCAGAATGACTGGAAGAAATGTGTTCCAAGTCACTTAAAACACAACAATTGCTGACATCTGACAATGCGCATACAAGATCTGCAGTTGCACGTATGTCATCTGTTTCATTTTGAACCTCTTTGACAGCGACTGATTTAGTAATTGAGGCACAGCCTTCTGTGTGAGGTACATGGCATGTTGTCTTGTCATTACAAGCAACTTGCTTTGTACTTTCATTCAAGTGTTTTGCATCTTTGTTGGTGCAAAAAGAGAAATGTTTGTCTACATTTACTGTCACAGTATCTGAGACTGCTACTCTTGAAACAGACTCAGAACCCAAAGCTGTGAGATCTCCAGAAATAAAATCATTTGAAGTTGCCTTAGCATCACAATTGATGTGACTGAGTTTTCTATCAGAAAGTAAAAAATCTGAAAGCCCTTTCTCAATGCAGCTAGAAGTTTTCTCTTGGCTCACACATTCCCTTTTTGACCTAAACACAGTGGAAGAGTGTAGACTTTTCTTCACATTACACGTTTCAATCTCTCTTTTGTACTCAAAAGCCTCAAGATTTGTGGGGCGCCATGAATCCCCTGAGTGACAGTCATCATCATTAGCTTCCGATTCTGTTGAGTTTGCGGAATCATCAAAGTTTAAAATCAAATTGTTTTTAATCAGAAATTCTTCAATACATCTTTTTGTGCAATAGAGGACTTTGTCCCAGTCCTGAAATTCAATCAAAGTCTTTGCTGGTTCAAGGCAAATGTCAAATTCAGTGACAAGACACTCTATGTTGAGGACAAAAATGCCATATTTGTCAACAATCTTTCCATGTTGAGGACTTGTTGTTTTACTCTGATAGCCTTCTGATCTGATACTTTCTTTAACCTCAACCAAAGGCAATTTTCTTAAAAGCTCGGATTTCCCAAGAATGTTATTAACCAGCTTGTGAATACTTGTCTTCAATAGAAGACGGCCATTGACAAACAAAAATTGCAAGCTCTTACTGTGGTGAGTGTCAGTTGAAATGAAACCTGAAACTTTGAAATTCTTGTGCTCAAATGTGACTGGCTGCAGATTCTTGGATCTTTGGTTACCAAACAGCTGAGAGAAAGTGGAGACAACCGACTTGCAGACATGAGTTTGGAGGCATTTTGAACCGGTTGAATCATTAATTAACAAGAATGATGTCTTAGGGTGAATGAGAGCAACGGACGCAATTCTGTGCCGAACACGTTCAAAATCAAGAATTTCAGAGATGGCTTTCCGCCTTACTGGAAGGTTTGCGAAAATGCCATGAATTGTTACACTTGTTCCAGCGCTAGTTCTTGGAAATCTAGACTCTGTGAGTTCCAGAACTTGCGAATTTCGAAAGATTTTGCAGTAAGTGTGATAAGAAGACCGGTGGCGAGTGACTAATTCTAGCACATCGCACATCTCACGTAAGCTTGCAAGCGCTTCTCCTCTGAATCCGTAAAAACTCGGCTGTTGCAGATCTTCAAGAACGTGGCATTTACTACTCGAGTATCGTTCTCCGACAGATTTCAAATCTTCAAAGGCGATTCCATTACCATTGTCAGACACTTGAATCTTGAAATTAGGGATGTCTATTCGAACTGTTATGCAGGAAGCTTCAGCATCCAGGCTGTTCAAAATAAGTTCTTCCACACACTGCGTCAGGTTTGTGATAGCGACCCCTGATCTCAAATGGGAACGTACTTCTTCCTGCAAAGGGCGGATCATTCTTGGAGAGCTGAGCAGTTACTTCAGTTATTCGACATCAGTAATCTAATTAGTCAAATGAGTTTCTCTTCTTATGTTAGAAGTAAACAAAAACATAAGCTTATCAAGTTAAAATTGTCTTTGGGACGCGCCATATTGAAACTCTTTCGCGCGATATCCCGTAGACCTTTGCGATTTCTAAAAAAGTATACTTTTCATGGACTCTTACATGACACATTAAAGATCACCATCTTAGGTTCGTGCATTTTCCAAAAGCAAAGAAGTAAGCTATTTTTTGCTGCTTTTTTCCTTTTTTCCTTTCCTTTTCTAAGCTTATTCTTGTCTTTTGCTAATTTTCGGTTTACTTTCGATTTCAGTGGTAAAGTCAAAATCAAAGTAAGTGGCTAGTCTTTGCAAACCACACTAGGCGAGCCTCTAGGTTCACGGCTATGTTTGACGACCTTATTACGATTTGCTACAGTTGTGAGGGATAATGTTAGCTGAAACCCCAGCTGCTTAAGTTTGAATCTTTTGCTTTACAGAAGAATACACAACCGTGTATTTGCACTCTAAGAGGAGTACAGTTTAATGCTTCGTTCTGCAAAGCACATGCGTTGCGTCTACCAGAGTGTTCTGCAATAATGCAGAAGACTTAAGAATGATATACCGAAATTGAAATTTCTACGGTAATGTAGATGGGAAGTAGGGGTCTGTTGTTGAACTATGTCATATTCATTCACATTTACTCTTATCTTCTCACAATACAAAATAATTCCTCAAGCAGGGGTAGGGGTTGGAGTGTTAGAGGGAACTTGGAACCAGTTCTTGAGACGTAGACCTACAGTTAAATACCCCTTTTTATGGTTAATTTGTCTTATTTAATTCAACGCGGATGCAAGGCAATTTCGGACAGACTACAAAACTGCCAGAAACTGCCTCACACCTCTTGGCAACTCAGTGTCTGAAAAGTTTCATACATGTCATGGATTTTCAGTATTGTGGGAAATCTCTCACAACACAAAACATTAGCATTCAAAGACCTCTGTTTACACATGTTGCACAGATCTTAGCATAACTGTAAATTTTGTGTTCTCCTCTGAAAGTTTTTCAATCTTGACTCTGTTATTTCTCTTTAGACGTATAATTGTACGCCTTGTTAGCATGGCTGGGACAGGGTATTACTACATGATGACAAGAAACAGACTTAAACCCAAGCTGGAGTTTATGAAACATGATCCTATCGGTAAGCAACAGTTTAAGAATCACATGTGTTCCAGACAAAGGAAAGTAAAAATGCAATCAAACTGATACATGTACATGATCTGAAAAGCCAAAAGCAAATTTAAACCACTTGCACATACCTACCGGTGTTTGAGGGTCCAACATAGGTTTGGTGGGATGCAGGATAAGAGAAAAAATGAAGGCAGGATGTAGAATGACAGAAAATTTAATGGCAGGACACAGGATAAAAATACTTTGGTGGGAGCAGGATTTTCTTATTTTGATCAGGGAGATGCAGGTTACGGGATGATAACAGAAAATCATGTGTTATGTGGAGAACTGCATCTTCAACCAGGCCAGATCAAGAGAAACATTCTGATTGTGGAAGGATTGAGCTAAAATAGCGGCCAGATGCAGGAGTGAAAAAGTCTATGTTGGACCCTCTTAGACTTTTCAGAAATGTTACTACTAATTTTAAGCCTAAGCTGTCAGCTCCTGCTGGATGTATAGACCAAATGGTATTCTACATATATTTATTCATAATTAGAATATTGCATATCCATGGTAAGGAAATCTCTGAGGCAAATTGTGAAGCCTCTGGAAATATCTATAATTATGTGAAAACTGTTTTGTCAAAAAAAATACAAAAAGCAAAAAAAAAAACAATTTATCTGCCATTTGTTTAGTCAGTTTTCTCTGGCAGTAGTCTGTGTTGTGAGAATTTAGGGACGTTTTACATTTGGAAAATAACTGAATTGACAAAAATCAGATTAAACGTTTTGGCTGTTTTAAATGGGATAATATGGAGCTACCTAATAATAATTATATATTAACAAAGACTGACTGTCTGATGGAGGGACAGACAGAGAGACAGACAGAAAAAATTATTCTGATATAAATCTTGTTTACCATCTCACATCCCTTTTTTGTTCCCTAGTGAACAAGCATGTGCTATTTGTGGAACAAAAGGTCAAGAAGGGCAAGCAATAAGCACTGGAAACATAGACAGACAACATAGAAACATTCATATTTGCAGAATAAGCTAGCATCATCATCTTAAAACTTTGGACATGTGCCTCAAGCAGCAGAAAAGAAAATATATTCAGAGTGTTTGAGGATCGCCATGTTGCCACAAAATGTTATTTAACAAAGCAAAGATATATACACTCGAGACTAAAGAATTTTTTTATTCTTGACAATTTAACATAGTGAAATGCGAGGACCATATCTAGGTTATCAATGAATAATTCATGAACTTGTTTTCAGTACTCTAAGAGCATGTGATTAACCAGGATCCTAGGTATACAATAGTAATCTGTTAAGTTTTGTAAAGATCGTTTATATTCAATAATTTCAATGCCACTTATCTGTAACATGAACATTAAGTGTGATACATATAAACAATAATCTCCATTAATTTGGTGCGAAAATATGCTCAGATATTTGTCTGCAGACATTATCTGCTCTAAGAAGCGAACAATTTTCTGCGAGTGTAGCTTGAAGAAATCTGTGAGCTTTGAGGAACAGATAATGTCCAAGGACACTCATCCAAGCATATTTTCATGTCAAATAGAGGCTGTGTTTATTATCCTTCAAGTATTTTTCACAACACATGCGGTTTTTAAAATTGGGGAATATCACTCAGATATTTGTCAGCATTAACTGTGGCATATTTAGTTGTGTGACGTGTTTAGACCAATCATGTGCAAGCGAAATATTTGGAATAGTTTAAGTCAAAGCCAGCCTCCCTTTAGTACATGAGAACTTCACTGTTTGCCATTTTTTGCAAGTCCAGGCAGCATGAAAAGCATTTAACTCCTAAACCCTAGCAGGTGAAACCTTGCTTAAAGCAGCTATTTAAAATAAGAGCTATTCAGGAATACTTCATTTGGTATTGTTCATTGTTGCTTCATTCACTGTACAATTCACCGTTATCAAAGTATCAGTGGACACTTTAGTCACAATTTAATTCCATTCATTGGTAATTACTTCGAAACCTAGAAATATATACAGGTGTGAACAAACATGAAACTAAATGAAGAAAAGCAAAGTGAAGTTCGATGCCTCATGACTAACACTTACCCGGCAGCTCAAGAGAGTTACAGCAAAACAAAACTACAACTCAAAATCTACAGTAACCATTACAAGAACACTGATTGTGAAAAACGGATAGAATATGCTAATACGTTAACTGCGATTATTCATGCATATCTAAGCACGTGCAGGCTTAAAATAACACACGCTCTTTTGTGAACGAAACAATCATGCTTTTTCAAACTCATAAATAATTTATCAAAGTCATGACCATGACAGTGTTTGGATGTCTGATCTTAATTAGCACAGTTTTTTTTTCTCCCGAGTTTTACTTTCGATTGAGACAATAATATTGAACACTCAAGACAGTGTTTGAAGTTCGTCAAATATACTCTGCTGCACGCCATACTTTCAACTCTCCACTCCATCTTTGAAAATGTGGTCTTTAGTGTTCATATATTATATACAAGGTTCAAATTGTTGTTGATAGCTTTCAAACACTCACACTTTTGCGATTTGTAAGAAAGGACCTTGACACAAATTTAATTTAAGCTCCATGTTTATTATGAACAGTTAAAGTTTCTGAGAAAATAAGATTAAACTAACTAGTGCTGAGTCTCGTTCCGTTAATAATTTTTAATCAATACCACCTTCTACCCAGCGTAGTACCTGTTTTTTGTAGGAAGCCATTTAAATCTAAATTTTAAGTAGATTTAGACCAAAATATTATATGTAAGTGACCAACATCACCATCAACATTATTCATGGTAGAATCTTTCAGGGATTCAAAATATTTGTCTCTGCCATCTGGGCTATTCACTGCACGCACACCAACAAGAAAAAAAAATATCCACAATCTTATTTGTTGCTGTTTATATCAATTCAATGTCAAACAGAGACCTATTGCAATTCAAAACAGCGCAATTAAGAGATACATGATTATCTTGTTGAACTGTAATTTAAATTCTTATAACTGGTACAAAAGCAGAAAATAATGTTTTAAAAAATCAATTCATCTCTAAGAAACATTTTTCTGTCAGTGATGATATTATGAAAATCACACTTTATCATTCATTGCCCTATATAAATTTTATTTATTATTTATTAATCCTAATAGTGATTTTGGAGGCAGGCAGGCTTTTAGCCAGGATTTGAGGAGTGGGTGTCCAAAATGTGCTGAAAGGGAACGATTTATAAAGCAACATGAAGTGGGAAGTGGGAGTGGGAGTCCACAGGATGCCTGAACACCCATCTGGCTAAAAGCTTATTAAGATCAAAAGATTATGTCATGTTGTGACAAGAAAACACTGATCAGATGCTGTTAATTACAGGAGTCCAAAAATATTATCATTAAATCTCCTGACGAGTAGTGATGGATACGGAGACATTCCTTGTATCTGGGTGTTCATAAATATGACAGAAGTGAACAGGAAAAAAAGGCAAATCAAACTTTGTTCATTACAGGAACAAATGAAGTGGTAGATGTAGTAACAAGGTGTCCCCACTGCAGAGGTAATAATAATTACGAAATTCAACTCAGTTTCCCTGAGACCAAGTGAACTGCTTGTACCATAAAGGTGCCCACAAGGATGATATGGGTTTGGCTGTATCTAGACAACCAATGTGCTGTACATTTTTTTCTTTCACCTGAAGACACTCCTTAAAAGCTGCCATGTACGTCATTACTCAACTCCACAAACAGCAATAATATTTAGAGCGATACATAATAATAATTATAACATTATTATTATTACTGAAAATGATATAATTTGTTCTTGATTATTATAAGACTTCTGAAGTTCACGTTGATGATAACCTGTCTCTTGGAACAGTATTGCTAAAGAGAGAAGGGGGCAGTTCTTTTCTTTTCGGATAACTTGACTGTGTCCCTTTGGCCAGTACTGTCGCTCGAGCAATTTCACCTGATCTCCTAACCATCTCATCAAAGGGAAGCTGGTCTTTGAATTTTGCCATGTAAAATGCTAGAGCTCCAATAAACGCATCTCCAGCACCCTAACAGCAATGATACCAGACATGAATTATTGTCATATTCAAATGTTTCAATGTAATAGAATACCTTAGAACCTTAGTTAGTCAATTAAAAGATGTCTCTCTTAATGAATGCATGCCGATTCTTCCTGTTATCAAGAATTAGATGTCTGAGATTCAACTGAAAAATTCCACACAAATGACATAACATTTTAGCCATGCTGACAGTGATCCACACAGTACCTCATGTCATCACCCAAAAGTGAGAAAAAACCAGGTACCAGTTGTTTGAAAGATGGATAAATCACTATTTAGTTGATGATTATAAAAAACAGGCTATCCGTTACGTTGGATACTGATTTATCCCGTGGATAGCATTATCCACCTTTCAAACAACCCAGACCAGTCTTGCATGGCAGATTGTTAGCAAGAACAAAGCGCAATGCCAACCATGTTATGAAGCTTCTTGAACTCCTATGCACTAAACTAATTTTAATTATTAATATTAATTTCCAGAAAATAATTATTAAATGCGCTGCATATGAGTAGTAAGTTACCGTTGTATCAACAGGTTCTGCAGGCGTAACTGGAATGTGTTTTGGCATGCGGTTTTCCTGAGTCCCAATAACAGAACCTTTTCCACCAAGAGTTATCACAGCTTTTCCAGCTCCTCTCTCCAATATCATGAGCACAGCTTTCTCAGCATCATCTATTGTTTTTACTGATAAGCCTGTTAATAGTTCCGCCTGAAACAAAAATAACAAATATTGTATTAATTAAACAAGGCTTACATCAGCACCATCAGTAAACAAGTATACCAGAGGCACTGGAGGTTCTTTGGCCTCAACCTCAGAATGAATGCCAAGTTCCAACATCCCAAGATGGCATTCAACCAGGGCTCCAGAGGGAAAGAGACAATGTGGTAGACAGAGGGAGACTTGCGAAGAACCACAGAGAAAGAAAGGACAGCCTTTGGTTTTGCATTGTGGAGTGGGGCAGCGGTGGTTGCATGTGACTTCTGACTAATGGACACCTCCTGTCAGTGGACACTCAGTCATGGTCCAAACCATTAAAAACATGATATTTTTAATCTTCCATTATGGAGATACCTCTGACCAAAGCGGACCTGTAGACACTTTTTCAGGTCCCAGGGGTATATGTTCACAAGACGTTTGACTTGCACAAAACATTTCCAGCTGGTAAGAACATGAAAAAAATATTCTTACAGGTGTTCAAAAAATACATTGCTTTACCACTCTGCTATTAAATTGATGTGCATCTTTGGAAACAATCAGATGACCACAATGAAGAAAATATTACAAACTGTAAATGTGACAATAAATTATCAGTGAGATTTATTTTTCATCAATTAGAATTTATCAAGTGAATATTCTTACCTCACTTTCATTTGCACAAAATACATCACTTAGTCTATAATAAAAATAATCCAACCATGACAAGGCTGGAGCAGGGTTGAAGATTGTTTGCACTGCAAAGATAAAAGGAAATAAGTACAGTCTCATACAGTTTGCAAACAGGCAGGTAATAAACATAGCATCAAAAAACTTTGATATCTACTGCATGTGGTGACTTACGATTGGTTATTCTCAACCTTTGTCAGGCAAAAAGGTAATTTAGAAGTCTGCATCTGGCCAAGTGGTCAACGTTACGACTAGAGTTTATCCCCATTTCCAAAGCATTAAGTGACTAGGAGTATTTAAAGCTATGCCCCTGCCCCCTGCCCCTCACCCCCTCCCCTGGATGGGGTAAAATAAATATCACTGGGTAAAATAACTAATCTGAACATTGCACTTCCTGCAATACTCACCTCCAGCTTTCTTTGCAAGAGATAGCGTGTAATGTGTCACTTCCGGATTTATTTCCAGTTGACAAACGCAAACTGACGATGATGATATTACAGACTTTGCTCTTTTTATGTCTTCTTCAGAGAGAATATCATTAGCCCCACTCACAATGACAATGGAATTCTCTCCTACAAATAAAACAGATTCAAATGATCAACAGCTACTACAATAAACAACAAATACAGCACTTTCTATAAAAATATATTAAGGTGCCTCCATTTTGGCAGCACCTGTCAAGGTGCACTCAGAGAGACCATAGCAACTTCCTCTAAAGGGCCAATGTTTGTACACTTTATTAAGAATGAATTATAGCTTCAATATCATGGGTGACAAATATATTATTCCTTAATTTTGGAGCAAAATTTCAGTGTTACTTTATAATTTCACATGAGAAATTACAAAATTACCATGGCAATGTTTGGTGAGAAATTTCTCACTAACAATAAACAAGTCAAAAACCCAGGATTGTAGGTGTAATTTGTCACCCATAAGATTAAAAGGTAACCAACCAAATGTTATACTCGTAAAATAAATAAATAAATTCACTTACCTTTTGTCAGAATTCTAATACTGTAATATCCCTTGCCAAAAGGCTCAAAAAAATTATTAGAATTTTCACAAAACGTGTGAAGTTATTTCGTAGTTTCACTCGTCACCATTTGACTACCCATACAAATGACGTAAAGCAGTTACCATTTACCATTTGCATTAACTGAAATTGGAGCAACCCCTGTAGCAGCCTCTTTTGTTATCCCCACATGACCTGTAAAAGGTCAACAGTGAGAGGTCAGAATTAATACGTCAGCCATTAGCTGCCTAACAAATTATTTTAACAAATGTTTGTATTACACGACTATAAATATTTGTATGTGATCAAGCCACAGAGTTTCAAAACAAATGTCAGTTTGAAAATCAATGCAAATGATGCATTGTATAAATAAAACGAACCTGTGTTTACACCATTTTGTTTAAAATTCTCAATGTATCGCTCTCCAAAGGAGTCATCGCCAACCTAGAGAAAAGTTTACAGAGGTATGATTAGCACATCATTCTCCTAGCCACTTGTAGACATAACTGCATGGTTAATTGTGTTTAACAAAATACCCTGCCCTGACCTCATCAGGGACAGAATGCAACAAAAGTCATGTTTCATAGACAGCACAGAATGAATCAGTAGGACTATGATAGCTGAAATAGCTAGATTCAAAATGCTTAAACTGAATAGAGATACTGGCTGGTTACTGAAGGTAATCAGCTTCACATGTCAGGAGACAACTCAAAAAATTATTGAGTTCTTTTTACTCCCATGATTGATTTTTCTTTGCAGCCTTGATGCTTTTGACAAATCCCATAGCCAATCAAAATGAAGAAACACATAACACAAATGATAATACAGCATGTTTTGCTAAACAGAATGTAAACATTCAAACAGACAATTCTGCTCTCTGTTAAGTAAAGTGAGAAAGCTCTAATTTATAGCTTGTTGTGCATACTTTTAGATGCACTCTGTAGTAAAAGTTTGAACAAGGGAATCTCCTCTAAATTTTGTGTAAACTGATTGTTTGCCACATTTTGTCCAAGCTTTTTAAAACCAGCATGAAAGAGATTTGAATAGTTATATTTAACATGCCAATGGGCATAAGTGAGGTCACGCCATGTAACACTAATTACGGGTTCATCCACAAAGTATAGAATTGCGGCTCTCAGAACTGTCATACAGATTCCATGTTCACGACCCAAGTTGAAAGTCAACTGCTTGCAAAGAAGATTAGTACACAGATGTATTCACTCCATTCCAAGAAAGCTAAACCAACACTCAAAACACAGGCTCGTCCCTACCAACTCCAAATATTTGTCACTTATTTGTTAAGATTATCTCTAAGGCTGTCTAAATATCTGAGAGTCTATAGATCTCACAAAGGAATAACATTCCTGGTGGTTCTTCTGTCAATTTTACTGTCACTCAACTACCCAGACAAACACTCATGAATACAAACTTCCCAAATAGGAAGCGTACTTTCAAAAGAGCATGGGATGTTTTAAGCTTATCTTTCCTCTTTCTGTCTAGCAAACAGCTGCTCGACTGGAGTCTGGAAAATTTGCATTTCAATGGAGGAACTTGTCTGAACCATTAAAAGAGATTTAGCAATTGACATTGTCCAAGAATTTAATTACATCACAACAGGGATGAACAGAAGATTAACGACTTTTGCCAAAACGCATCGATTATTTTCCAGCTGAACTTGAAGTGTTTCTTTAAAATGGCAAGAGAAATCTTTTGTACAGAACAATCCAGAGATCGCTTAGTCGATTTTCGCACTTGTTCGTCAGAAGTTGTGTAATTAAAATTGAAGTACCGTTGGCAGTTTCATCTAGTTTTTAAAGGCAACAAATAGAAGTCTCGCATAGTCTGTTTACTTTTGTTATTTTCATTTCTCGCCATCGGCGATTTCGCAAGCATTCCATATGACTCAAATCGAGAATTGAGTTTTTAGAAGTGATTAACTTCAATTAAAACATACCGAGGCGTGCAGTTTATTTTTTCTGTGATACCTATAGATTTCATTTCTTGAGCTCTTTACCCAGTTTAATACTTCCATATTAAACACAAACAATAAAAGAAATGGGCAACATCTTTACCTGATCTAAACAACCAAGAAGACAAGGTGGACAACATTATGGAAATGATAAAAAGGTTAAGAACCTAATTCAAGGCCGGTACGTATTCAACATGTAAGCTAAGCGTAGCTTACAAATTCCCATTGATTAGGAAAATGTACTGTACAATACCTGATGCTCAAAAAAAAGACACAACTACATTTGCTTCTACACACCTTAGAAAAAATAGCAATTAAAAGCACGAAATCATCAACCAGGTCCTCGGAAAACCAAACACATGTTGGTAGTGATGGCTACAAATTGCAAATTTGCTTCCCGGCAAAATTTAAACTGTGAACATGCCCACATGTTTAATAGTCAACACAGTTCTCTGTGTCTTGAATGAAGAATATCACCATCTCATTTCGTTTAAATCATGTGGTACTCACTTTGGCGACCATTGCTGTTTTAGCTCCCAGTCGAGCAGCCATGACACATTGATTCGCTCCTTTACCACCGAAGCCCATCAAGAATTTCTCGCCATGTATGGTTTCGCCCGCTTTTGGGAGCCGCGGAACGAAGCTGTAGAAGAGCAAAAGTAGAACAGTTATGCAAAATACTTTTCGCGTGGTTATGCAGGAGATGCTAAGGCTGTCGCCAAGCCTACCTCACGAGGTCTGTCATGCAAGAACCGACAACCACAACATCGAAATTTTCAGCCTCTCCCGCCATTTTGAAAGAAAGCGGAGCCGGAAAACCGGAAGCGCAATCTCCCACGCCAGCAGAAGACTGGGAATACCGGAAATAAGGTACTCATGTTTGTAGCCGCTGATTGTTGTGTTTGCGGTAGGTTAGATGGCCTCGTTTTCGTTCAAGAATCGTTCAGAAGCTTTCAGGAGCTATTTCACAGGATACGGAAGATTTCGAAGATTGCTGTGAATTTCTGATGTGTTTTGAACTTTTCCTTTGAGATGACAGAGATATAATGCCTTTGTTTGACGTTATTGGACTTGGGGGAGAAAAGCATGCTGTTGTTATCGACATTGGGGCAGCCTATACAAAGTAAGAAGGGTCTTATATTGAGTACACAGTAAGCTTTACAACGACACCCAGCCTTTATTTTAGCAACAGACCGCTCAGATTTCTATGGGTTTATCGGCGCAATAAACCCACGCGGGTTGTTGTTATAAGCTCATATATAGCTGATCATGATCTGGGTAGCTATAGCTGTTGTATTTTAAGTGTTTTACTGTACAATAATTTTTTAAAATTACAAATCCACCACTGGGTCACAATTGACAATTACTCTCTGAATTGTACAAAGGATAGTTCAGGTACTAATTAAGCCTATCAACATCAAAATAGGCTATATTCGTTTTCTTGGTATTGGGGTAGAATTAGCGTACAATGGAGGCTCATGTAGGTGAGTATCATTAAAACGAGATTAATATCATTTGCATTTGAAAAGACTCCCCATGTAAGCCTTAGTTGCAAGCTAGTTCCAGTCCAGTACCGACAGTACAAATATGGCCTATTCAAGTTTGGAAATACTTTGAGAACTGCTTTTAAGTGGAGAACTGGGGGGCAACAACAATAAGGCGCATGCAGTTAACCTGCAAATGCTGTAGATTTCTATAATTCCAGGTATCCAATTTCAGAAAGCTGAAAATGGACACCCAGATGATTTTACACCAATTACATCACAAATAGAGATGCAGAGAACCAATCACAATCAATAATTAAATAGGTCAGCAACTTGGGAATGTCAAGGTTATATGATATATTTTGACTGAGAATTCATGAACCTGAAAGCTGTACTAATTACTGGCCAACC
>Ga0126338_10001388_pt1 | contig 15601 bp, 9 predicted proteins | sample OrbCmetagenome_2_FD_92529 | JGI IMG/M metagenome (GOLD analysis project Ga0126338, IMG submission 92529) | Coral microbial communities from Petempiche,Puerto Morelos, Mexico - Orbicella C C metagenome | ecosystem: Host-associated > Invertebrates > Cnidaria > Coral | place: Petempiche,Puerto...
TTTTTTTTTCTACTCGACAAAACCTTTCAGTGTTAAGATCTAGCAATATTTAATAAAGGTAACAATTTCTCAGCACTAAAGATGTAAACTAAGTTTATTTCACGTATCATGACACAATAATTAATTGAAAATTGACGCTTTGTGCCGATACACGAAGTTATTTATTTATTTATCTATTTTTTTTTTTTTTTGCGAATTGTTTTTAATTAGTATACTCTCAAATCGAAGGAAAGCTTATAAATGAAATAGTAGTGTGGTATGAGTGAGAGAAATACGGAGGAGAAATATGGGGAACTTTTCCTACGTAACTGCAATCAAGTTCTTCTTTCCAGTGATATCGTTACTCTGCATGGGCCCTAACATGTAATTCTATTTAACAATTAGATTATAAGCTCGAGATTTCTATCGCGTGATAGTTGACGAGGCAGCCCGAGTCAGCTATCACGCGTAGAAATCGAGAGCGGATAATCTAATTGTTTTAGTATAAATCTACTAGTCGTTTAAAACTTTATCTAAATTCTCTTCATAGAAACCTCGAAAACGCGAACAAGGGGCCGTCAGCCTGTTAACAAGCGCACACTTGTACCGCGCTATTCACTATCTACAGCAGCATAGATAGTGAGTAGTGTAGCCACTCAGAGGACAGCATTTATAGTTTATTTATTTATTTATTTATTTATTTATTTATCTATTTATTTAACTTTATTTATACACGGGTAAAACATCAGGACTTAAAGTAAATACTAAAATTGCATTGATTGCATTGTTAAGATACTAATCTACTACTAATTAAATCTAATAACAACAAAAATAAAAACAATAACGAAGTGCCTGCTTTCCATGAATGTTGTGTGATTAATAAACTTATTTATTATGAAAAAGGAAACCCCTGCAGCCGGATTTAAAACTAGCAAGAGTTTGTGCTTGCCGCAGATTGGTAGGTAAGCTGTTCCACAGCACCGCACTACTAGCTGAAACTGAATATTGGCGCGGGGGAGTGGAACAGCTAGTTTGCCCTCACAATTCCTCAGAGAAAAGGTAGATATTGGACTCCGATCAGTAAACATTGATTTCAGATAATCAGGGGCGAGACCAGAGACTTATAGACCATAGTGGCTGTTTTTAATTCTCGTTCAAGATTAAGTTTTTGCCAGCCAAGTCTAACAAAGAGATCATCCACATTGGCATCATACGAAGAAGAGGTCAAAATGCGCGCAGCGCGATTCTGTAGTGTTTGTAGTTTAATTGAAAGAGATTTATTGCAGTTACCCCATACGACGCTACAGTAATCGAAATGAGGTTGAACTAAAGCATTATAGATGCCTAGGAGCGTTTCAAAAGGAACAAAAAACCTGCTTCTCTTCAAGATGCCAATGCAGCAGGCAATTTTTTTGGAAATATGTTCGATATGTACGTTCCAAGTTAAGTTTTCATCTATATATACTACAAGAGATTTCGTAAATTCTACTTGTTTAATAGAATTACAGTCGATAGTAAAAGACGGGAGTCTATTAAAAGTATTTAACCTTTGCCTTGAACCAATCAACATAAACTCAGTCTTTGACTTATTAAGAGTGAGTTTATTTGTCGTTAACTATTCAGTAATTTTAGTTAGATCATCGTTCATATTTTCCTCTAGATGCGCAACATCGTTACTGGAAAAGGTCAAATGAGTATCATCCGCATACAATCTGGGATGTGAGTTAACAAGACAGTTCGGTAGATCATTTATATAGAGTATAAAGAGGAGAGATCCAAGGATTGAACCTTGAGGAATACCGCAAGTTAAAGGTTGGCTATTCGAGAGAGAGCCATTTACAAAACATTTCTGTGTACGATTATCCAAGTAGGATTTAAACCAGTTAGACGAGTTTCTTCCGACACCATAGGCTTTTAATTTAGATAGCAATATAGAGTGATCGACGGTGTCAAAAGCTCTCTTCAGATCTAGAAAAATTACTTGCGTTAACATTGCCTTTATCGATATTTAAAGCCCAATTATCAGTGGCTTCGAGTAAGGCAGTAACAGTGGAGTGAAGTGAACGAAACCCTGACTGATTACAGGAAATTAGATTATTTTCAGTTGAATATTCGTAAAATCGATTGTATACGATTCTCTCAAAGACCCTAGCCACAACAGGAATTACAGAAATAGGGCTGTAGTTATTTAAATGGGAACGTTCTCCCTGTTTAATTCGTGATATTCGTGATAGAACGCTAGTAGATTTATACTAAAACTCGATAGAAACGCAGAACTAGCACGAGCTGTTGACGTAATAATATAAAAGTGATTTTCCTTTCGATTCTCTTTCTCGCAGTAGTTTTAAAACACTGAAATTGTGAGCCGGGTTCATGTCCGTGTTCGATTGGCTCGAGTCACTGCGTTGTGTTCTTAGGTAAGAAACTTTACTCTCACAGTGCCTCTCCGTATCCATATGTATATATATGTACGGGAAGGGGGGTTTGGAGGGGGGGAGGTTAACCCTCCGTGCAGGACTAGGATTCTATTCGGGGGGAAAGAGCAGAAATACACCTACTCGCTTCATGCTACCGAACACTGGATAAGCTCAAGCGGTATGGACCACTTAGCCAGACACAGACTTAACCTACCTTATCCAACAAATATTTAATATAATACTAGATAAAAATGCTCTTTTTTACACTGTTTTTCGTATGTTTGTAACAGTTCAGTATGCATTTATAACTATTGACAAATCGTTGGAGCGTTCACCCCTTTGTCTGTAACTATGGACAGATGGGATGTGCGTGTTAAAACTCACTGTTCTGGGTTTATGCCTGCAAAGTAATTTCTTTACTTCTCTCTTTATATCTTCCTTTAGGAAGGCGTAAATGAATGGGTTAATGGCGGAGTTGGTCAACATCAGAAGACGAGAAATGAGAGTTAATTCAAAAGAAACGCTACACTCAAGAGAAAAATACTGACACAAATGACGATAAGCCGACAGCATCCAGCATAACACGAAAAATAACACGACCAGCCCAAAAACCCTTGTTGCTGATCGTTCTTGAGTTACTTGACGAGGACTAACTGCCAGTTGTGGTTGGGATAGATGCTGGTGTTTAGTCAGGGCGCGGATCTGCCTGGAATGTTTTTGAGAAATGATGAAAATGTGTCCGTATATCAGTAACATCACGACACAAGGCAGCAGATTGAAGGTGATAATTTGCAAAGTTCCGTATATCTCGAATGCACTCTCTCTTTGCGCGGGGGAATTAGTAAATATCCACGCGAATGGGATGAGCGAGAAGAGAATGGGTACGATCCACGCCACAGAAATCCATAGAAAAACGCGCGAGTTTGTCATGTTTTGAAAGTAGGTCAGCGGCCTCACCACGGAGAGGTAGCGGTCAGCGGTCATTGCGCACATGTTGGCGATGGAAACGAACAGCACAAGGTCGAAACTCAGTATCAGGACTGAGAAGTTACAAGTCGTCCAAAGAGCACAAGATGTAGACACGGGAATCAAAAAAAGCCCGACAAATAGGTCCGCCCACGATAGTGAGAGAATAAACCAGTTGGCTGCTTTGTGGAGCCTGTGACAAGTGACTATGACGTAAATGACAGGACCATTTCCCACCAAAATTGTTAAACCAATCAGACCTCTTAGCACCCAGTACCACACGCCTGCTCTTGATGCGAAACCAGAAGTCGCAGATCCTGATGTTGTTTCGTTAGATGAACTGTTTTCCATTTGGGATTTCTTCAGTGAAGATCGAAAATCTTTGCCTCTTGTGAAAGAAACGCCGTTTACTGTGGAAATTAAGAGACAAATATAGTGAGAGGATCGAAATTGAAAAGATAGAACTAGGTTTCATTAAATTGCCTCAGCAGTAACCACTTGCAGCCGAAAGGTAGTGGTAAGGAAATTGAGTGAGGAGTCGTTATATCGCTTGTTTGACTTCTTGAAAATTAGTTTCCTTAGCTGTCACTTTTTTTGTCATTATTGTTGAGTTACTGTCGGAAAGTGGTCAGAAATTGCTTATGGCTATGATAGATTAATTTCCTGAATACTGGACCGGCTTTTAAAAGTCAAAATTCGGCGGCACTTTCCGGAATTAGAAACATTGCACAGACATCTGGAGGATTTAATTTTAACCCAATTACGAACGAGGTTTATATTTTATATGGAAAGTGTCTTATAAGCAGTTCCTATAGTTTCTGCACGGCACGTGCAGATTTAATTAAGCACGTTCGAACTGAAGAAATCGAAAGAAATCGAACCGGCGTCATATTGTAAAACTGAATTACGAACGATCTCTGTTTTTTTTTTAAGGAGTGTGTCTTATGAGCAGTTCCGGTAATGTCTACATGGCACGTGCACACTATATCTAATTAAGCACGTTCGAAACGAAGAAATCTAAAGAAGTCGAACCGGCGTATATGGTAAAACTGAATTACGAATGATGTCTGTAATTTTTTAAGGAGTGTGTCTTATGAGCAGTTCCCATAATGTCTGCACGGCACGTGCACATTTAATTAAGTACGTTCGAACTGAAGAAATCGAAAGAAATCGAACCAGCGTCATCTTGTAAAACTGAAGATTCTGAAAGATTAGTTTAGAAATGTTACATTCTGCAAAGAATACTCCTTTCCTTAATAAAGAAGTCAAACTCAGATAATTTGTGAACATAGCACTAGGAAATGAAATTTTTCAAGAGTTCCCTGCAGCGAACGAGTGAGTAAACATGTCCTTAACCTGAGTCGCGCTTCCACACACAGAAAACCTGGTTTCAAGCCACCCACTGTAGATCAAAGCTCACGACAGTCTTATAGCATCAGTGATAGATATATATAGAATTCAGCTTACCTATAAAGTGGAGAAACGGTTTAGCCAAGAAGTCGTACATTTGTTCTGCTTAAGTTGCATTTGGCTGACACTTTAAACGCTGTGATAGTTGATCAATATAGCAAAGAGAGCTAGTAAAAGCTCTTTGTAAATGTCCTTATTTAAAAGCGTCGCCTGCTGTTGATGTTTTCTGATTCGTGCTGACAAAGAAATTACTTACCATTCGCAGCGAATAGAAATTCACTTCCTGAGATGTTTAACCAATTTAATCCAAGCCCATATCTCGTAAATGCAATTTTCGACGTAAACAGAGTCGAAAGAAAAAACTGTCTAATTGGCTTTTGGCAATTATCGCAAGAGTTGTAAAATTTATATGCTGGTCACGACTGTTCTATATTGGAAAAAATAATGAAAACGAACAAAAGCTAATGATCTTCTACTCGGTGATATAGATCAAAAAACGTCCTGTATGCATATACTTAAATTCGATTCAATTTATGTAAATGACTTGACAATCAATTAAGAAATCCCTCTTAACTTAACTGTCTGATTCTGAAGAGTCATCGGCATTTCAAAGCAGCATGAGGGCGTCACAGCTCGCAGGTGACAGCAAAAATAAATAGTCAATAAACTGCTGCCAATGATAGTTTCAGCGCAATTGTGCGCATTTAACCATAATTCACAAACGAAATATTATAAAGCAGGATTCACTTTACGAGCTTAGCGGTACTCGTCATAATCTGGGAATAATACCTTAGAGTTTCCACGCCAACTAATTGTCAAGCTCAACCCGAACAAGCAGTACTCGAAAAGCAAATCTGCCGGGCATTTAGCCATCCTTGTCTCGCGCATTTTCAGTCTCATGGCATCTTAAGTGCGAGATGTGAATACGAATTATTACATTCCGTGCGTAGTTTATAGAAGCGTCAATGATGATAAAAATGTCCTAAGTTTCGAGCCACCCACGTGCAGCTGAGGACTTTCGCGTGTTGGTTTCGATGCTACTATTTTTGTTTGGAAAGATCATAGACTAATCGAAAAAGCCCCAGTATCAATATTTCGGATAAAATTCACTTTCTGGTAGCTTATGTATGCTTTTACTTCACAAAATAATTTTTTTCAGGAGCCAATCACCCGAAGCCTCCATCCGCACTGTAAAGTAGGGTCAACCCTTTCCCGTATCATTCTATTTTTCAGTTAGAACTGTAATAACCGCAAGGGTCTCTTGGCTTCCCACAAAATATCTTTTTCCTACAGATAGAAAATGCAAAACAGGGCACAAAAGTGGCATTTCAGTCTTTGTTATAACAAAGAATGGCCTTAGCTCGGGTATAATTGGGTATTGAATAGGGGTCATGTGAAAACTCCCACGAGAGCTGTTACGAAAAATAGAAAGATACGGGAAAGGGTTGACTCACAGGGTTAGTATGGGAGATAGAGGCTCCGGATAATGGGCTCCTGTTTTTTTCCAATGGTGTTTTAAAAATTTACAAACTTTGTCTCCAACTTTTTGGGAAAATCAGCTTAAATGCCGGGTTTCAATTTGTTTCAATTCTAACCTTCAATATCCTCATTAAGAGATAAGAAGTTTTTCAAAATTATCGAAACTTTGAAAGAAAATCTTTATTTGGAAAAACGTGATTGATCAGTCAATAGTGGTGGAAATGTGTCTACATTCATGTGCCACTCAAATATTTTTGTTACAATACTAATCTTTCTAAAATAACCGCACAAAAACGAAAAAATGGCATATATTTTCGTTATTACGTGTGACTCAGCAAACAGATGTGACGTTAGCGCGTCGATTTCTCCCATATTAATTTCGCGATGCGTAAGTAGACCTCGTATCACCTTGATTATCTGCCCTGACGTCGATCAGTCAATTCACCGGTCGAGGCTGCGCATTTTGTAAGTATTATTTAATCAAGCTGTTTCCTGGTGGATTTTACTTGGAGATTTCCCAGTCGCCAATTAGCTTAGTGAAGAAGGGATAAATCGTCAATTAGAAAAAGCCATTTAAAGGATAAAAGCGAAATATAGTATGGGATAACAGGAAAAGCGACAAAAACAATGTCATGGATGTATTTGACGCCGAGAAAGGCCGATGTTGTTTTTTCTCCGGATTATAAATTCTTCCAAGAAGAACATACATTTCAAAAGGTATCAGTTGTCAGTATGTTTGTTGAGGGGAATATTCGCTTGAAAACGAAGGAGCTAGAGAAAATGGAACAGAAACATACGTAAAATCTTTCAACCCTCTGCATTAACCCTCTCTCCTCTAAACTCCATACGAAAGACTGACCGAAGCAGTGGAGAGAACTTGACAATTGTCGCATAGTTAGCTTACGTATCACCTCGTTAGTTAACGATTTTTTTCACATTAGTGATTTGACTCGAACGTGATCTAGTTTTAAAGAGAGATTTATGATAATGCGTCACTCTAGAGAGTGATTATACAGATAAGGGATAACTCCATTTTTTTACACTTTAATGAACAGCATAAAGGGCAGAAGTCAGCTTTCATTGATCTAAACTTTAATTCAGCTGTCACTCACTAACCTTTGTTACTCCATAATTCTGCTTGGGCTGTGAAACTCAGTGTTTTCATAAGCTTTCAACAGGTACGATTAAGAGAGGTTGCCGGGCTCTCATTGCTTAGCTGTGGTGGATTTAGCTTAATCGGTAAGTTCGCCTTCAACGAAACCGCTAGTTATAGAAGTTCCTGTATACCTAAGTTTCTTTTTGGTTTCTAAAATTCACCTACCATGATAATTTCTCGTTAAAATTGTTTAGGATATATGCCAACAGTACTTCAATGCTTGGCACCGTACTGATTAAAAGGTTCTTTATAACAAGTGTATTTCTGACGTAGCAAGTTATAGCATGCCACCAAAACAGATTCACTTTTTCGACGAGATAACTTAAATTGAAAAATTATTAACATCTAAAATAAATAAAGGATATATTTATGATGATTTTCCAAGAATATTTCAGCTCATCTTGTTTTTCTTTTTGGTTCGGAACATACACGGTAGTCTTCTTACCTACCGAATCAAAGCGAAACACATTGCGTTTTATTTTTTCAGCCGAGCAGTGTCAACTATAACAACTCGACTTCAAAAAAGTGAAGAAAGAAAAAAAAAACAAAAAAAAAACAACAAATGGCCCGTCGATTGCTTTATTTGTACAAAATGGGTGATTAATTTGAAGAAGCTGTCACGATATACTTCAAGATTTTCTTTGTGTTGAGAAAACAACTTCCACTGAACGAAAAAGCCTCGAAATAATGTGGCTGACCAAAGCAGAAAAAACGTAAGAAACAACAGTAAACCAATAGAAAGTGAGGATTTTAGTAACTGAGAAAGATTTAGACAGTTTGTAAACGACGAATTAACTTGAAAGACTGAGGCTAATTTTTTTTTAAGAAGTTTGACGTATTTCACACGATCAAGATCTCGCCGGTCTTCTCAGAAGTCAGAACCTTTTGAGTCGAGACCATGATTTTTTGTCGACAAATCACTAAACCACTTATGAATATATTTGGGAGATGAGAAAATTTCTGATCATGTGAACACATTTTTGAAGAAGATAAACCGTCCTTTAGTACAATGAGGTCAATAAGGTGTTCAGTATTGTAACTGACAAAGTACTGGCGAATGCCACACAAAAAAACAACTATCATACTGATTTCTAGCGCGAGAAAATTCGATGCCAATCTGTTAATTTCGGGATTACTTTGTCTTAATAAGAAAAGCATATGACCTTTTACATGTAATCCTGTCACCCTTATTTAAATATTCTAGGTTTTTTTTGTTCTGACGAATTTCCCTGGTTAGAAACAACTTTTCTTTATAATCAGGAGAAAAGAAGGCAATTTTTTTTATGCCCGACAAAGACTGATTTATCAATATTCGTGATCATGAGAGAGCCGCAAGTAAATTTTTTCCCACTAATATAAAAACTCAGACATTTTTTAGTGCTTTCGAAAGGCTCCTTCTTCAAATTATTTAGCTATGAGTTGTGAAACTTTGCAGTCACGCCAGGATTTGGTCTGATCTCTTCATCTCTCGGGACAAATTTCTTGTTTTTCGTGGCTAATATATTAATATAAGGAATCGTTTGCCGGACTCCATTGCAATGTATTACCTAGCGGACTCCCGCCTAGCGTTGCAATCTCACAATTTACCCAATGCTTTTCCCCTTTAATTTAAATTTATTATAAATGAACGGTTTAAACTGCTGATTAAGCTCTTGCACAATCGCCTAGAAGAAAAAAACTGACAAGATAATCTATAGTTGTTGTCACAGTTGAATCCCGATTTTTCGAAACCTTGATTTTGCTTCTTTTGCAAAATGTTACAAAAACTCTACCCTCAGTTTTGTAAAATTCCCGATTTATCGAACCAATTAATTTCGTCCCATAGGTGGTTCGAACACCAGGATTGCACTGTATCGTTACAAAGGGCGAGGTGAATATCGCATAATACATCAAAAGCGCAATCGTACTGCCAGCATGTGTACGAAGTGAGCTATTCCGAGACATTTAACCTGCACTGACCAACATAAGACTTAATAACGTTTATCTTAACAGGATAGGAAGACATATGGCAGTTGTCCCACGACGGATTATGCAAATTTTCAGGCTGGGATGGGATCTTTACGTGTGTTAGTTTGGACTCAGACAAACAAACACTTTCCTTTGAAATGTTTTGCTGAGTTTTTTTATTAAGAAAAAAAAAACTACAAACGACACCTCGAAAGTGGTATGTTTTAAAGATAGCAGCTGAAAAAGGAAAACCCTTGTTGTTAGGATCATTCGTTTGATTTGATACTTCTCTCTCTCCCTTTCAGGTAATATGGGTCTCATTTTCTGAACTCTTTGAGAGACATAGATCTAGAATTTACAAAAACGATTAATTATGATACAGATAGTCGTAGCTCATTTTTGAATAGAAGCGAAACCTGATAAATATGATTATGGATTTAATGTTGTGTCTTGAAAATCATGAGGCTTGTGTAAATATACAGGATAATAACAGAACGCCTTTAGATAGAAAGCTACTGCGTCCAAGCAATAACGATGAAATGAAAGTTTTGTACTGAAGTAGAACATAGTCAAAAAATGTACTAACTCAGTTATGGGAAAAGGGCAACTGACTGGATTATTATTCCCCTTGATAATTTAGGCTGTAATGTTTGCCCTCGAGAAGCTTTAAAAATTGCCGAGAATTGTATTATATCTACAACAAGGGAAGGAAAACAAACAATATCGCTTGATCAATGCAAAAAAACTGGCGTGACAGGAAACCGACTGAGAAGACAACTTCATTGGGAAACTGTCTCTTACCTGAATCACCGGACGCTTGAGAGGGAACGCTGGTTAGTGAAATCTGTCCACTTTATCGGTACGTAACTAAACCGTGCAGTTTATTGCAGGTGCATCGTACGGTAAAGTGGTCACTTTGAGATTCAACCGACATGGCTTGACAGTCTTGACAGAACTTATGATAAGCAGTTGACATGAGTAGCCGGTTTTCTTTTGCTTGTAGCGAATCAGCCAGCAGCATCTATGACAGCTGTTTTTCTTTTGCCTGAACAAAAACAATCACATAATTGCAACGGATCATTTTCTTGTTTCCTATATCTTTTCTCGCCCTACCAAAAAAGTGCATTTTGCAGTTTACCTGAATGATGTTAGGTAAATTTTTGGCTCTGCGGATAAAGAAAATTATTGGGTTCAATGTGATTATGACTAGCGATAGTGATAATGCGTTATATGCGTTTCTGAAATAGTAGGTAATTAGTCTGTTTGCATCCAAGATGACAGTTATCTACGTTTTCGCTGTAGTGAAAGATTCAATTTCCAATTTCCGCTCCGGGTCTTCTCTGTTCCCGCGACACCATGCACAGTTTCTGTTATTGCAAATTTACCTGTATACACTTGGTTTGCCTGGCCAAGAGGCCGCGGGGTTTGAAAGTAGGTAGCACTTCTTAATGACGTTTACAAATTAAAAAAGAAAAAGAACGATCACCGTGAACTCTGCAGAACACCTGTAGACTAGAATAGATTCATCAAGCCTTTATCATCTCAGGTCCATTCACCTACGGTCAACATTACGAGGTTTTGAAAACTAAGGCCAATATTAATATGTCAGAAAAGACAATGAGTTAGAATCTTGGAGCCCTCAAAGTTTTTATTGTTTCCACACGCAAACTTGTCTTGCCTGTGTACGAGGTCTTTAACATAGTTCCCTAGCCGGTAACTGAAGATAAAACTACATAACAGGGTTTTCACTAGAAATGATTATAGCTATGTTTCAGTTTTGCTCGTTGCAATCTCTTTCCTTCAGCCCCTGTTATAAGAAAACCTGAAACAGGTCAATACAACTGAATCATACAGGCACAACTAAACGCAAGCCATATCTTGCTCGAGTTGCCACTCCGAGTGGCAACATTCATAGTATGAAAAACCGTCATTTCACGTCCCAGGCTAGAATAAAGTTACTCAGTAATTTGAACCCATTATGTATCATCGAATCTACATCGCATTTATGGTTCTAGGAGAACCGATTACTCTGAAGGTAATAATTTGGTTTGTATAATATCTCCTTCACAGAAATATATGAAGTCCAGTTATTTCCTACCCTGCGAGTAGGCTCAAGTTTAGCACACGCGAGAGCGGCGATCCAAGCGAGCGACGAAGCATCTTCACCAGATCCCTCTCCGCTCTTCACCACTTGCGCGAGTGACTCATAGGTGAGCCTGCTCGCAGGCTTGCTATTTCTGAACGCCTTACATAGAAACAAAACCTTTTATGCAGGGGGATAGGAGGAGTTTAGAATCTAAATTATATGGCATCAAGTGGATTCTTCGTAATACGTGTCTTAACAGTGTTTGCCATATGTTGTAAACTGTTCCACGCTAGTTCTTGCTTAATTCAGAACTTTACGAGTTAACTTTCAAATTCCTGCATTACCTCCCGAACTGATTAAACCAAAATCCTCAGTGCAGGGCAGTGTAATGATCAAACATCAGAGTATATAGGCTGTGAAACATCACTTTTCTAAATTTTCAGTCTTGACGTTACTGAATATCTGTAAAGGATAAATCGATGGCCCTTCTTTATGTGGCACAACAAGGAAGCTTATTATTTTTCTGTTTAACAGACTGATTCTCTGCAGCTAGTCTTCCAATATTAACAGTTCCGTTAGTTCCATTCTGGATGTGTGCCAAGTGATCCGCTGGAAGAGGCAACACTGTTCTCGATTTTTTCTCGTTTTCTCTTTTCTTTATCCCCTCATATATGTGCTTCACAAGATCCTCAAACGCCTCGGTGACGTTCGTGGAATCTAGCGCTGACGTCTCCATAAAAAGCATATCCTGGTCAGTGGCGTATTGGCGACCTCGTTTAGTTTCTACGATCCGAAGATGTTTGAGGTCCGATTTGTTGCCGACTATGATTACGGACAAGTTTGAATCGGTATGTTGTTTCAGTTCCTCTATCCATTTGTCGAGGTTTTGGAACGACGTTACCTTGGCAATGTCGTAAACTAAGATGGCGCCCATGGCTCCTCGGTAGTAGGCGCTTGTGATGGCTCGGTAGCGCTCTTGGCCTGGGAAGAGAAAAAGTACGTTGAGGTATTGCACCAAGCAATAGCGTGTTTTTACATTTAAAAGACATTACGTGTTATATATGGTGTCAAAACGACGGTCTGTAGTGTAAGATAGGGAATGATATAAGCCTATTCCATCTGAAAAGAGCATGGGCCGAGAGCGTCAAACACAATATCTTAGTGTTCACTTCTCAAGAATCATAGGAAGTTGCACTTCACAAAAAACTCAATAACTTGTGAGCCCACGATAGTCGTCTTGGTAAATTGTCGTCCATTGCAACTGGCAATGAATTCTAAACGAAATTCGACGCAGACACATGCACAAGCATAATCATCCGAACATTCCGAAAAGGTTAGGTGGGAGGTAACCTAGATCCAGTGTTTTCACTGGCCAAACGTATCCACGTGTGGTAAACATCCTTGTGCTTGTGTTATGCCTGAGCGGTATTTCGTTTTCACTTGCTGCAGCGTAAACGTAAGCATAAGCGCAAGCACAAGGAAAAGGAAAAATTTGATCCTTGTGCTTGTCCTTGCCCTTGTGCTTATGCCTGCGAAGAATGAGAATATCGAGAATTAAGAATATCAAGGCTGAAGTTTGCGAAATTTTAAGAATATTTTGAAAAGAATGTAATTTTGTGCGTTGAAAATTTGTAAATACAATACAATTAAACCGTATAACATTCTTTCTTTCTGTACACGGCAGAACAAGCCAAAACAAAAAAAAAACAAAACAGCAACAACAACAAAAAACATTAACAGAACCAGCCGTATATTCGATCCTAATAACATTTCTGCGAGAAGTCATGTGTGTCATATAAGGATTTATTGTTTGCAGTTCTGGCTCCAAAATTGCTTCAACGCCATGAAAGTCCATGAAACGGAAATGCTATACATCATATTATATTTGCAAGATTATTTTCAGCTTAAAATCGGCAGAAAAACACAGTAAGAATGTTCCGCCTGGGCCGGGAAACAATATTCTTATTAAAAAGAGTATAAATAGTTTACTGTTACCGGAAGGGTACCAAGACTTGCACAAATATCAGGTGATCAATGATTCTCGAGTTTTTTTATTTCATAGGTACTGAGATTTACTTACTTCTTCACTTTACTACTTTTCACAGTAGTGCTAAAATTGCTGTCTAACTTAAAACTATCGAGTGTAGCCGGGAATAACGGAGTTAACACGTTGTGACTTACCTAAACTGATATTATTATTATTATCATCATTATTATTATTGTTATTATTATTATTATTATTATTATTATTGTTATTATTATTATTATCAAAAGCAGTGATATTGAAGCCGGCATATATACAGAAAACTGCTCTTAAAAAGTTATTGAATTCTTTACACTATAAACTATATACTTGCTGATCGGTTCAACGGTCGTTAAATATGCATTGATCAATATGTCATTATTGGAGACGTGTGAGTCCAGGAGTGTTCCAATCTGCAGTCGCACTTCGTTGAGCCTGCATGGCCTCCAAGGACATTTAATACTTATATATAATTGCAGTTTACTTATTTAAGAACAGTCAGGAGTTTAATAATGTGTATCGGTACAGAAATAATTAAGACGACACAGTGAGCCTTACATGATCTCGAACTATATTGATATTATTAATTAGCATTCAGAAGTAGAAGTTAAACGAATTATTTAGCTTTAGAGTTGAACTAAAACCGTTATAAAATGAAATTTATTCAATGATTACTATACCTTACTTCTTCAGTTTTTTTCCTACTCCATTAACTTGGGATACTATACCTTCCATTACACATATACATAAAACGATACGCTGCCAAAATTTTCAAAAATTTTAAAAATGTTTTTCAATATCAGAAGTATAACTTGCCTGCGGTGTCCCAAATCTGAGCGCGGATATTTTTGTCTTCCACTTCAATCGTCTTTTGAGCCAGTTCTACGCCGATAGTTGCCTTGGAGCCGAGATGGAATTCGTTCTTGGTGTAGCGTGACAACAAGTTGGACTTCCCAACTCCAGAATCACCAATTAAAACGATTTTGAATAGATAATCGTACGCGTCTTCCACGCTCGCTTGTCGTTCAAACATAATACTTGTCTGATAGTTATTACTAGGATTGGACTTTCAGGCGTCGGTTGTTACCATACAAATGCAACCAGCATGGACCGATTAAGTAATTCTTTCTCTATCGATCGCTTGCTCTTTCTTCAACATTTGCAAAATCGGTCAGAGCTCTGTCAAAGGAAATCGTAAAATATGTTAGTCAGCCATACCGTGTTCTTTGTCAGTGTTGCATCTGCGTGAAAGACAACATAAGCAACAACAAGGGGGTTGAAGTCGGTTGTATCGCAAAGATTTTCTTCCGATCGCAAGCACATCGAAACAACTTTGCTGTTGATTGTTGCAATAATGGAAAATTAAAGTTATCGATCGTTTCCTTGTTGTCAAATATAGGAATTGCCCACATACAATACTATGTTTACTATATGTCTTTTCGCGAGCTTAGCTTACGTGAGTTTTGCTTACATATTTTCTTTGCACTCTGCATTCTACTAAAACACTTCGCTTTCAGATTACAGAGCTGGTGATGATTACCTCGGATAGATAAAGCCCAAGACTAGTTAAAATTGCCTTAGAATTATATAATTTAATATTTAATAATCTCAGTAGTACCTAAATTTAACTTACCTCGAGACGTAAGCGTATTCTATTGTACTGATGTTGTAGGTAAAAAATCCCAAAATTCTGTTATTACGCAGGTGCGATTTCCTCTAAAAACGGTAGAGCCTTGTTTTAGATATTAACTGTAACCTAAAGCAAACTTATAATTTAGGCTTGATGAGTCTGTGGTGTCGTTGGGTTATGAAAGCGCCTGAGGTAAGTTGTGTACGTTTTGCCTTCCTTCAGTATGCTAATCAAGCCTTGTTTTTGTTCATCTTTAAACATGAGGGCAGGAACTTAGCCATTTGTTAACAGGTGACCTCGTAAACAAAAGGTTTGAAAAATGGACGAAGAAGTGATCTTTTTGTGCGATGAAATTAACAATAACTGTGAATCGAAATGAGTTAATAATACGAAGAAAAACCCCATGCGATACTGCTGATGTAAACTGACAAGCCGTTGAGCTCATCGGCCAATGTATTACCAATCAATTTAGAAACAGTGTAACCGGAAAATAATGAAAAAAAAAAAA